>Ga0307510_10002535_pt1 | contig 20837 bp, 25 predicted proteins | sample 12_EM_MG_FD_207224 | JGI IMG/M metagenome (GOLD analysis project Ga0307510, IMG submission 207224) | Populus trichocarpa ectomycorrhiza microbial communities from riparian zone in the Pacific Northwest, United States - 12_EM | ecosystem: Host-associated > Plants > Roots > Unclassified | place... | reverse complement strand
GAAGACTAAGTTTACAAGGTAATGCAAGGCCTCGGCAGCCTTATCAGTATTCTTTCTTTGGCGTGTGTCGGTAGGTTGTGTTGCTGGCATTATGTTGGATTTTGACCTCTCGGGTGCTGGGGAGATTTTTTTTATAGCGATGGTTGCGTTGTACGAAAACTCATGCACTTTTGTCCTCCGGTGTATCCATGAGGCTCTGCAACAGGCCCCGCTTTTCTTCTGCTCCCAGCGATCCCATCAACCTGCATGTTCAATCACCCGTTACCTGCCAGTTTTCGGACAGCGAAGATGTCTCAATATCATGACAATACTGACTCCTTCAATATTACCAACTCCTATAATAATGTGTGGAACGATTGTGTTATTGCCGATGATGACCAATCTCAAATCCTGACTTGGTTATCTACGCTAGAGCCTAGGCTGCGGCACAAGGATATTTAAGAGAGCCGGGTCGGAAATGTAGGGGAATGGGTGTTGCAAACCGAGGAATTTAGAAGCTGGTACGACAGTAGTGGCAGATGTGAATCCGATAAGGCGGTTTTGTTTTGCTACGGGGATCCCGGGGTTGGGAAGACTTTTATTAGGTAATAATGACGAACCTCGGTGAATCTGAGAAGACCAGGCACTGACAAGCTGCGATGTTAGTTCATTGGTGATTGACAGGTTGTGTGATCACGCTAGGGAACACAATGCTACAGTTGCATGTTTTTACTTTGACTTCGCCGCCAGAAAGGAGCAGTCTCCCACGAACATGCTGAGTGCCATCCTCAAACAAGTTGTGAGAGGTCTAGGGAAGATCCCGGAGGAGATATCACTAGCATACCAGGACCAAAAAAGTGCGATTGGTGGGCGAGGACCGCAGCTTTCTGATATTGTGAGGATGCTACAGAATGCCGCTTCCGAAAAGCCCACCTTCATATGCATTGACGCCTTCGATGAATGTGTTGCAGGATATCAACTCAAGCTTCTAGATTCGCTAAGTCAAATTCTACTTGGGTCTCCAGGTACTCGGGTTTTCATAACGGGGAGACCGCACATTCAGGCTGAGGTCCAGAAACGTCTTTCCGGAAGAGTAACAACAATGCGCATCACTACCAGAAGACATGACATCATCCATTATCTTGGTATTAGACTGAACGGAGACACAACACCGGATGCGATGGATACTGGCCTAAAGGCAGATATCATGAAAAAAATCCCTGAAGATATTTCAGAAATGTAAGTTGAAGCAACAATACTCCACATGCTACATCAATTTATCCACTGACCCGTACACGTCTAGATTCCTACTAGTCTCGTTAAATACCGATGCCATCCTGCAGGAAATCACAATCGCTCGTAGGCGACAAAGGCTCAAGGCCATGACAGATGGCTTGGGGTTAGGAGGCGTGTATGATGAAACTTTGAGCCGGGTAAAAGGACAAGGTGGGGCAAAATCGAGGCTCGGAATAGCAGCTCTAATGTGGATCTCTCACTCGGAGCGGCCCTTGAAGGCCGACGAACTGTGTCACGCTCTCGGAGTCGAAATCGGATCGGCGGATCTCGATAGCGACAATGTCCCTTCAATAGGAACATTGCTATGCTGTTGTCAGGGACTTGTTTCCCTAGACAAGGAGGCTTCCACGGTCCGGTTAGTCCATTTTACTCTGCAAGAGTACCTCCTGGCCCATCCTCAGCTTTTTGACAGAGCTCACTCGACAATGGCAGAGACCTGCTTAACTTATCTAAATTCTCATGAGGTCCACACTCTTTCGGCTAGCCCCTCTTCCGATCTTCGTGGCACACCCTTTCTGGAATATTCTTCTGTATACTGGGGAATGCACGCCAAAAGAGATCTTTCATATTATGCAAAACAGCTTGCGCTGAAGCTATTTGACCCCTATAGCAACCACATATCAACGAAAATTCTCTTGAATGCAGAAAAACCGCGTCCCTTCCATGTTAACTTCCGCGAAATTTCCTTGTTTAGTAGTCTACACTGTGCATCCTTCTTCGGGATTATTGATATGGTAGCTAGTTTGGTAGAGGTGGGCGGGTGTGATATCAACCAAACAGACTGCACAGGTAGCGCTCCTCTCGTATGGGCGGCTTTAAATGGACACGAGGGAGTGGTGAAAATACTGCTCGGTCAGGACGACATCAACCCCGACCAGCGCGGTATGTACGGCCGAACACCGCTCTGGTGTGCTGCTTTTTACGGGCACGAGGAAGCAGTGAAAATGCTACTCGGGCAGGATAACGTCACCCTCGATATACCTGACGGGAGCAACCGAACACCGCTCACATGTACTGCTGAGAATGGCCATGAGGGAGTGGTGAAACTGTTACTCGGACGGGAGGACATCAACCCCGAAAAACGGGGTATCTACGGTCGCACACCGCTCTGGAGTGCTGCTTTTTATGGGCATGAGGGGGTGGTGAAAATACTACTTGAGCGGGACGACGTTGATCCTGATAAACTGGATATCACCGCCCGAACACCGCTCTGGGGCGCAGCTGAGATTGGGCATGAGGGAGTGGTGAAAATTCTACTCGGACGGGATGACGTCAATCCCGATAGGCCGGATATCTATGGCCAAACACCACTCTGGGGTGCCGCTGAGAACGGACACGCGGGAGTGGTGAAATTGTTACTCGGACGGAAGGACGTCAACCCCGAAAAACCGAACATCCACGGCCAAACGCCACTCTCGTGTGCGACAAGCGCTGGCCACCCGGGAGTGATAGCGCTACTACAGCCCTAGGTCCTCAAAGATGTACCTTATGCTTCCTGGCTTATTAGTTTTCCCACGTGACACCTGGTTTGCAAGATCATAGACAATGAAGGACACGAAATCTCGAACTTGAAGTGTCTGAGCATACAGGCTGAAAAGTTGAAACTGGAATCATCCCCAGGGCCCTGCCTACATCTACACTAGGCGGTCCACAGAGTGAAAAAAGGACGAACCACGACTGGCGGTCCGTCCGGTGCTACCTCCAAGACGGAAGGACTGGAGTCACTGGACGGTTCAGAACACTGCTTGAACCACTCTTGAATGAAGGACCCTATAATAAGGCTTTGATTATTAGTCTAGTATATACAGATCATATTCACAAAGACGCTATTTGGAAGGTTGAGTTTCGTTCTCGATGAACTCATTTGAAGTGTAGGTGTTAATTGTGTATTTAGAGACCAAATTGGCATTTATTTTCCAGTATATTCCAGATGTAGAACAGCTAAATGCACATATCATAGTAAGTAGGGTGGGACGGGAATTTTTGTTCAGTACTGTGGGACAAAAAGTGGGGCTATGGATTGTTAGCTAGATATTTTATTTCTTTATGTTCATGGGCGCGAGCGAGCCGTTTAGTCAGTAGTTAGTGGCGAGGTGGAAGGTGTTGTGGCTCCCGGGCAGGGAGTGATTCGTAATCAGTGGGTTGTATCGTGGGATTTTAAGCGGAGGGAAGCACAGGGGAACACAGACGCAGAGTGAGACAGCTTGTTACCTAGACACGCGTGACATAGAAGGTTTTTCACTTCGCGAGTTTTCTTTCATCAGAGTTCCGTGATCGACATCGACGATACTTTACCAGTTCTTGTAAGTGCGAGCGGCGTTTGCCCACTTAGGTTCTGCTAAGGCATTTCCAGCGGTTTGATCATTTCTCTAGGTTTGCTTTGCTTGTTTTTGTCTGGAGAGATTACTGGAAGATTATCTTCCTCCGACCGGAAATCATCCTTTCAGTACTAGCCCGTATAGGGTTTCTTGGCGAGTTTCACACACCTTCCTGTACTATCATGCCATGTTTATTATGGTTCCGGCCGTCTATACACAACAGTTCGATTGATGCAACGGGGGACGCTTGGGAATTAGGTATGTGGTTAAAAAAGTGTTAATTCGGTTCAAATCATGATCATGGCAGACTTATTTTGTAATATTATTTTTAATTAAATGACAAAAGAAAAGATATAAAGGAATGTGATAAAGAGAAGCAGAAGAGAGAAAGAAACATAGGAAAATGAACAAAGAAAAGGAGACAAAGGAAATAAAATAAAGGAAAAGTGAAGGAAAGGAAGAAATATGCTCAAGAGACATCAGATCTCGGATGAGATTTGTACCTCTTAGAAACCAGGTTTTTATAACTTTGAGAACCATATACCTCACCAGATTCATAAGCAGCAATTATTCTCTGTGTTTTAGTATGATATTTTCAGATAAGAGTATTTGGAACTTGTGCTAGGGCTTTGGGAACTAAGCGCGGAAGGGAGGGGAAGTCATACCCGCAATTCAATCTTGTATACCTTTGGGCTGCACCCCAGAAATACTCACTGAAGTTGAGCTCGCAGTGAAAGGCTGGGTAAAAAAGAATCATATGCCAGTATATCAGAGCTTTTTGATGAGGTTCATTATCTACCCCTGGTACTACTTGAGGAGAGTCTATACTCTCAGTACCTGGTATGAAATCAGCACTGGTAGTTTCTATTCTTAGACTAATACCACTAGGCACACTAGGCTGAACTTGTTGTACTGGGCTTACTGCTAGCGACTGGAGCAGAGCAGATTGACGTTGTCGTTCTCGCCATTGTCGTGATTGTATCGTGCTAGGGGATACACCAGTAGTTAGTGAGTTGTTTCTTGGAGATACCTTTACATGCTGGGGTGCTTCGACTGGTAGTTCAGACACTAATAATGCTGGAACAGGGGAGGCCAGTTTAGCTAAACGGATTCGCTCTCTGCGGGCTCGACTGCGCAGGGTTGATGGATTTACGGAAACTGACATTACAGCACTTCATTTACTACGATGTGAGTTTGGTGTTTCTGTAGATGCCAATTGTAACAGTCAGTTCCAAAATCACTTGATATCTGTTCAAAAACCAGTAAAAAAGAATTGTGATTATCAATTAAATTATTTTCATAAATCCATACTATTTAATATTATGTTACATTTTAAATATGATGTTATAACTCTTAAATTATTAATTAAATGTCAAATAAATATCAAAATAAGTTTACTAAAGGTAGGAGTTGAACTGTGTTAGTGATCTTTTTAACCCTATACCTAATTGCCAAGCGTCCCCGGTTGCATCAATCGAACTGGTGTATATAAACGGCCGGAACCATACCTATAGGGTTTTTCCCCCGGACTCCATCTTTTGCCAACCTGTCCTTTGTGGATGCACCCGATCCACTTACTGGGCACAGTTACCACCTTCATACTCTACACATCTTTGTAGGTAGGAGTAGACTAACTTTCGTGCAAAACGTCCCGTTACATTTGACCCACTCTTCCAACTGTCTCTCTTAGAGTGTCTGTAACCTTATGCACCATCGTCCGATCCTCCTGCTTCCACTTGCATAAGGTGTCCGAAGGTCTCCCCTCATATATCCTGCGAACAGGATCCGGTCGGTCGGTTGGCCGCGACATATACGGTGTTATAAGATGTGTTCCATTCATAGTGGTCTTTGGTGTTGGGACGCAACTACCCAGGCGACCAATGATGACGCGCCATCCCAAAGCCAGGGCTGGAGGGGGGTGTTATCTTTTTCCTTCGAAGTTCGTTTGTGTCAAGGTAGGGTAACTCTGCCCTGTACATCCTTACAGGGAGTCCGTGCGCCTTACAGAAAACCATATATCCGAAGCCATGCTCCCGAAATAATGAGCTTCCTAGAGGCATCTGGAAGACCACTCGGATCACTAGATCAGAGCATGTTGCAAGATATGTTTAGCTGATTGGAACAATGTTTAGAGAACACTACTCCTCTCATTTTGTAGTTGCATATGCATATTGCTGCATAATGCTTTGATAGCTGGATATCAGAACTGATTACTCCATATGCCATACTACTATTGGTATGTAGGCATTTGGACCGCATATTCATATATAGTCTATCATGACGAAGAGATCGTAGACTGTCTACTGGTGGAGTGGCGACACCCTCGGAGCAAATAGCAGTTCGGGAGATTCTCTGAGTTGAGCTGAGCAAGTTTTCAGGGTCAAACACCTCAGCAAAAAAACTCGATTTTGCATCAACAGGCATCTGAACGCACCCTGTAGTGGAGTTTGCATCTGGTCAGCATCCTGTACATCCCATAAATCCTGTTTTAAACTTTAGAAGCCAAAATGGACAGGTAAATATTGTCTGTTAGGGCTGCAAATTCATGTTTGTCTACATAATTGTTAGATTAATCTTAAAATGAAATGGGTTTTTTGATTACATAAGTTCAAAAGAATTGTCCCACAGAAACCAGCCACAAGATGCAGGGTCTACTGAAATGCAAATAATGCAAACTGACTTTTTTTGCTGATGCAGTGTTCGCACTTTGTTCTGACGAACTGAATTGGTAAGAAGATACTTCTTAACTAAAGAAGTCGAAGTCGCATGAACATTAGTATAAATAGTAGGCCTCTCCCCCGGTGGTTGAAGAATCAGCAAGCAACCGAGAAGAGACCTTAACAATCTAACAAGTTAGCGAGTTATATTTTAATTCTTTGATATTTGACTACACTTTATTACTTTACTTTTACCAAACAATTACCTACAAGCTTTCCTGACTATTAATCCACTGTCTCGAATATCCTCGGCCTAGTTAGCTCAGATTCCTACCATGCTAGCTACCCCGTAACAGATACTCTTAAAGTAAAGACTTGCAGGCTTCATCAGATAGGGTCCAAGGATCTCTTTGGCCAAACTAGGACTGTGACTGATCACACAGAGATGCAATTTCAATAACTATGATTGTAAGCAACGTGGTGGATTGTTCTTGTTCTGATATTGTAAAATCTCATGAAATCCACCATGTCCAGCAGCCACTAATCTCTGGGGTTTCAGTCAAAAGTTCTCAAAAAGGATTTGTGCTTTCCTGACACGGTATAGCCCGAGTCATTTGGCTTTATTAAATCTCGTTTACCTGACAGGTTAAGCCTATCATGGGCTGATGTCATCATTTGCTGCGGTATACGTGACAGACCGGAGATGGTGGATTTCACAAGATTTTACAGTAACCGTGCCAAGGTTCCTGCCGATTATATAACTGCCCGCAGTTGCCAAATCTTGCAGCATGTCTACTACATGCCTGACGGCTCAATGCCAGATTCTGCTCAACGCAAGTTTATAGGAAATTTTATAGCTTAAACTATATTTTCTCAACCACCTCTGATATTCTTTGGTGAACAAGCCTTAATCCTAGATCTAGACCTCTTAAGTTCTTGGAAAATAGATTTCCAAATCTTTTTTCATTCACCTAATGTCACTTTTTGCAGCCTTTCAATTTCCTTCTCTGCCTTTTCAACCTGCTTTCTTGTATCCAATTCATGTTTTTTAGACACAACCGCACGAGCCTGATGTGCATAAATTACCTCACCTTTCTGAACTGCCCGTCTACTACGTGTCTGCTGGTTTGCTCCTAATTTTTCCACTGCTCGTATTTTAGCTAACTCCTCCTCCGCAATAACCCCTGTTTGTACTTGAACAAGACTTCTCCAAATGAAGCACATCATATTCGTCTTGAACGTAGGAGAACCAGGATCACAATTCTCGAGGTAGTCAGCCTTCCATTTCAGTGATCTAATGGTATATGGTGTGGAAACAGCTTGCAGAATTGTGGGTGGTAGCCTGGTCAGTGAGCGGGGTCACAGGTTTTGTGTCTCAGGAAGGCTGGAGAGAATGGCATCAGGATTCCACAGAATAAGATCTTTTTTCCGAAAAGCAGAGAGGATAGTACTCTCTTTAAAGGCCTGTTGTCAGATTGAGCGAAGAGCGGAGAGTAACTCAATCTTGTTAAAGTCTAAACAGCCAGTTCGAGTTGCGCTTGCGATTGCCTCTGCATGAAAAGGTTTTAAGGGTTGGAAAACGACAATATCAAGATGCTGGATCAGATGTGTGCTGTGGGGAGGAAGGCAAAATGGAATAATCTTATTCCGATCACAAAAGGCAATAAATTTGCACGTGCAGTGAGACCCGAACCCATCCAGAAGTAGAAGACGATATACCCCTACCTGCCTTACTGCGGAAAACCTCTCCAAGTGCTTTAACCATTCCAAACACAGCAGATCATTTGAATACGCAGATTCAGAAACTGCAAGCAAGACATGGTCCTCCAACTTGGTTTTTGTAGTCCAATCTTCAAGATGCAGGACCCCTGGAAGGATGACTCCTGACACGGGCTGTAGAACATGACCATCACCACTTATTACCTAACAACAGGTAATAAGCTAACGGTTTGTAGAGTTTGGTAAATATGACTGCCGTTTAGGATTAACGGTTAAGATCCAGTCGTCCCGCCCAACTCCGATCCGAAAGCCTGTCTTGTCAAAGTTGTAGATAACCTGCTTCAGGATTCCTTTTTCTTCACACAGAAGCTGAAAGTGCTGGCACCAGTTTAGGATAATCTCAGGATCATGGACCTTCTTTCTCTCTTGCTCAAGACTCTTCTGCTTCCTTATGTAGAACTGTGGATGTCGTTCAAGAAATGGATTGGTCCAAGCAGTACCAATTGTTGGGAGAGGAGAGCTTGCATCCTCACTCACATGGTTTTGGCGGAGAATGCTATTCGCACAATCTGTACCCATCCGCAGTCAGGCAGATGTTCCAGTCTCATCCAAGCGTTTGAGATACAGGGACACCGCATGCTCCTCCTCCAGAGTAAGCTCCCTGTTGGATGCTAGTCAGGTGGTTTTGGTCTAACGTCCTTTCCATCTGCTTCAAAGATGGGTCCCTGACACCTCAAATTCGCGCGCTGCAGCAGCAATATTCGGTTTCTCGGTCACATATAGCATCTGACATGCTAGTGTAATCCTGCCCTCAATCTCATAATAGTTCTCAGACATTTTTGCTGGATTTGGTTGAAAACTATGGTTTGAAAGTTGAAAGAGATAAAAAACTTGCGTTGAGCTGAATCTGGCGTTGAGCCGTCAGGCACATCGTAGACGTACTGCAAGATTTTGCAACTGCGTGCAGTTACATAATCGGCAGGAACCTTGGCACGGTTACTTGTTGCCTGATACCTGTACTCGGGTACAAGGGTAATTGGGGCCCGGTAACACGAACACACTCGCGCAGCGTATTTCTTGAGAAAACACAGCGAAAGTGCTTGTGTCACCGGTCCCGACTTTTTGCCACCACCAAAAAAATCTCACAGGATATCACTCGAATTTCCTAATCCGGCTTAGTCCCCATACAAATTCCGCGCCTCGTAATGGAGGTGGGCCCGACTTTTAGCTACCCCCGAGTACAGGTTACGGAATGGTATTTTGATCCTAAACCCCTGTCATAGTAATTTAACCGATCGCTTACTTTCTCCAACCGATACTCTTTCATATTCGTACAGAAAAGTCCTACATGTCCCTCATTACCGTACTCGCAATGTCGAAGCGTCTTTAAAAAAGACTGATATTGCATACCACCAAAATTTGGCTTTTTTGCTGGGATTTGGGCGGTATGCAATATCAGTCTTTTTTAAAAACGCTTCGACGTTGCGAGTAATGCCAGCATGCTCACGCAAGTATCGGTACTCGAGTACAGGACATACTCAGCCTCTCATGGTTATACTCGGCGCCAACCTCACATCCCGACAATAGCTCCTGCGAGATCCCGCTTCATCCGAAATGCAGGAATCGAGTGGAACTCCCCCTTCACATCACCTTTATCCGATGCCATTTAGCGCGAGATATCACCAACATGAAGCACAAGCCTCTCAGAGCCCAGTCATCGTCGTCATGATCTCCAACCCCATGAGGCTTTGTTGGTCCTTGGCAGGCACAGAGCAGTTATTTTTCACATGAAACACGGAGATTCCCCTTTCAGCGTTCTCCTCCCGTGTCTACTAAAGTACCCACCGCTCCCTGTTCGTGTACCTGTGCCGGTACTCGTCTTAGCCAATGCTTCCGCTGCTCCGCTCCTGCTTCCCACCAAGTCATTTCCTCAATTCCCTCCTCCCTTTCTCCACTCTCAGGTACCTCACGATGTTCAACTACTTAGCGATATCCTTCATACTGCCACTGCTGCTCCCATCTGCTTCGGCTGCGGATTGTGAGTGCTATAGGACCTCCACGGGAAACTACTTCACAGACTACGAATTCCAGGACTTCCGCAAACATTCTGGTCCCCTCATTATTCCCGAACTGCCAGACGCCTTGCCGAGGAACATCACACCAAACGCAGAGGATTACTCGTCAAATCCAAAAATCGGAGCCTTCCAGGATGGCTATATAATGTCTGATGAGTTCACAAGCCATTGGTCTATTCAAGACTGGGGGAAAGAGCCCACTAGCGAGTTCCCAATAAGGATGCAGAATAGTCGGAGCAATATTTATCTTGGTATCTCCCTCCCCCCTAGCTGCAGGCTAAGAGTTCAATAGCTCATGAGTCTGGGTGTCAGTTTCTGCTGATTCGGGTAATTCATCCTCGAAATTGGTGCTGAGAACTCATCGGTTTGATAAATTCCACTCCTCAGCTGAGGTCGAAAATTCGTATTCACCCCACATCCACATTTATGGTATATATCGCCCAACAATGGTTAATAGGGGTTTAGGATTCGAAACATCCTCTATGCTTCTATCCGCATTCGCGCACGAGTTTATGGTGCCGCCGGTGCTGTTGCCGGCTTATTCATCTTTGACAACGGCCAGAACGAATCTGATATCGAGATCTTGACCCGTGATGATCCCACTGAGATCCGGTATTCCAATCAGCCGGTACTGGATAATGGTATGCTATCACACTCTTTCCATCTTCCAGAGCTTAGACTATCTTGGAGACCATAAAAGACTAACTGATCTGGGAAAGGCGGGAACGAGATTCGTGGCTCCTCCACAAAAGTAAACATGACAACACAGGATACTGTCGACGGTACCCAAGCAGAGAAACTCAAAAAACGCAAGACTCCCACAGTCCAGATTAAATATGACGATTGGCATACCCACCGCATCGACTGGGTATCAGGCAAGTCATCCTGGTTCGTGGATGGCGAGCATTTCCTCGATAAGAAATATGGCGTTCCCACCGTTCCATCTTACTTTGTTATGGTTTGTTTCTCAGGTTATTACTCATGGATATGACTAATTGATTGGAATGCAGAATTTGTGGTCTGATGGCGGCGTCTGGTCTGGAAACATGACGAAAGGAGAATCTGCCTATATGGAAATTGAATTCGTAGAGATGGCGTTCAACGTTTCTGAGGACGGCCGCGACTCCCCGGGCAGGAAAGTGAAGAGAGGCAAAGGTAGTAAATGCGGCAAGATATGCGTGGTTGACGGCGTGGCTGTCGTCGGAACACCTGAAGGTGCGAAGGGTGCAGCATTCAAGAGGGCTGTGGACCCCAAGCTCCTAGGTATGGCTCTATTGGTGGCTATCGTATTAGCCTTTTAGGGCAAGGCGGGAGTGAGGCTTGCCGTGGTGATGTGGGATCCGTTGGGTGGCTGGCTGGTTAGCCGGTGGGTTGGATTTAATAACTTAATCTGCCTAGAGGTGAAGCCATGATTGTCTAGAATAATAATATGATACTCTCTTGATAATCACCTGTTATTATACCAAGAATATATGTGCGTTAGTCCTACACAGGAAGTGGAATAAGGTTGTTGAACACGACACGGGCAATCTGTCAGGGGTCACTACAGGGAGGCTGCAAGCGTGCACCTTTTGGTTAAAAAAAAGCAGGAAAAGTTCATAATAGAACAGGGGGCTAGGGCATGACAGAATAGTGACCAAGACCTCTTATTCAAGTATAATAAGTAGGAATATATATTTATGTTTTTTGCTAATATCTCCAGTTGATGCCAGGAGAAAAATTCCAAGAATAGCCTTGCCGCATGTGGTCTGTAAATACCTTGAAATGGTGTATGAACCAGTAGTCATGGCAGATTCTAGATATTTTCTTCTCAACAACCTCCGAACCGCACCTTATGCTGCACAACACAGCAATAACGAACCAGTCACTATTCCTATCCCAGCCAGACCTGAATCCAGTCACTGCCTTCCGACACGCCCTCACATCACTAAAGTATGTTGCCGTTTTCCGGCAAGACAGGAATAGCACAACACTCGCAGCAGGGCGCCTCTATCCTTACCATCTGCAGCCGGGCATGAAGACATGCTTTTTCGTCTCCCAGGAAACGGTCAACCCATCTCCACAGAACGTGAGCGGCGATGCCCCCCACCGTAAGAGCTCCAATAAACGATCCCCGCGCTAGGACCTTGTAGTTGGCTCTCTGAGTAAGGTCTAGAGTTTTTTTTGTTTTCGTCTCGAGGGGCAGATTTTTTTTGTTTTTCGCCCGCTTCCCACAAGAGGAAATTTCGCACTACTTAGCACAAGGATCGTTCATTCGAGTTCTTACGGTATATGACCCACAGGCACAAGACCGTGAGTTAGCACCCCGCCTACCACGCCCTGGCCAGGTGTCAGCCCCCCCTACAGTAGGGACACCTCTCATGCGTATTACGAGGAATGGCCACGATCGAGGGGTAGAATTACTCTCGGTAAGGGAAGATATAGAGCCTTAATACACCGCCCAGTACGGATAGATGCCATTAGCTTTAACTGCCCAGCGGGGATGGGTAGATGCCGTAGTAGTATTCCCCGCAAGTGGGCGATCCCAGCTCGCTTACCTACAATGACACAAGTGCTCTGGGTGCCGCGGTGCGGAAAGGGGATGTTGGTGTTGCCAAGGCTTTAGCGGATCAAGGCGATGTGGGTTTGAGTCCGGAGGAAGATGAGTTGCATAGTGAATTGTATACGGGACCTTCCCTTGTGAGCACCACAATGCTGTTAGGGGGTTCTCGAAGTGTGTGAAGGTGGATATGGATATCGTTGAAGCCGATTCTGATGGGAAATACCACCGGGCTGGGTGCTTGAGTTAGTAGGGGGTGAGGCCAACCAGTTTGTCATGGCGGACTTAAAGGGTTTGTGAAAACTGTGAAATGTAGACCCCCTGATCGATGCAGAAGTCTGGTGTCGCTACTATTTTCCCGCATATTAAGTACACAACACGGGACCTCATTTTCCCCCGCAGGAGGTACTGTTAGCTGCCCATACCCTCCCAGCATGATACATTCCTATCTAATGCCAGGTGGGATTGGATGGGGCGAGTGATAGATTGTGATTATGGCCACATATTCTCTAGCATTCCAATCAAAGCTGCAATAATTGATAAAGCAGCTCTACGGGCAAGACTACGAAAGTTAGCGGAACAGAAAAATAGGCCCCCACAACCTCCCCTATTGGCTACATGAAGAAAATGAGAACAAAAAAAGCAAGGCTCTACCCTTCAAGTTCCTGCCCCTGGAACTCTCCAAACTTGGCCAATGCGTCATCGAAAGTACTATCACCGTCCAAGATCCTTCTAACTATTTCAATGACTTCATCCTGTGTTCCACGAATCTGCTTCATCCCATCACGCTCACGCAAAGTGATGGTGCCGTCCTTGAGGGACTGGAAATCGACTGTAACACCAAAAGGAGTTCCCAACTCATCATTGCGAGCATAGCGCTTCCCGATGCTCGTAGAAGAGTTGTCTACTCTATTTGAAATTCCAGCCCGGCGGATCTTAACGGAGAGTACAGTGACAATGGAAGCGAAGTCCGAATTCCCAGAGAGAGGGACGATGAGGACTTTAGTTGGTGCAATCTTTGGGGGGAAAGACAAAACACCACGAGCTTCATCGCCGGGGCGAGACCAGTAGATATGCTCAATCAGAGAGTAGAAAATACGGCCGATACCGAAAGATGGCTCGATAACATTAGGAGTGTATTCCCGGACTAGCACAATTAGTAAGATTAATAACACAGAATTACCGACGGAGTAGACTTACCGTTTAAGCTCTTCTTATTCTTCGCAATCGTAACCCTCTCTAGCTCCACTGAGCCAAGGCTTTCAACTTCAACAAATACCTTTCCACCAGCTTCTTTAACACCGGCAAGCTTCTCCCGATCCTCCTGCGAAATTCGTGCAACAGCATCCTCTATTTTCTTGGCATCCTTTCGAAATTTAGGCCCAAGCCACTTCTTGTCAATGTCCATATCCCACTCCTCCCAGAGCTTCGGAGGCTCGAGGATTTCCCTAACTACAAGCTGCTCACCAGTCTTATTAGAGTGAACTGTAAGATCGTAGGCTGATCTATCCGCACAGCCCACGCATTCGATCCATCCATAAGAAGTAAGCAATTCAGCATCCCAACAATCCGCAGCGTAATGGGCCATCTCATTGGGCATATGCTGTCTAAAGCGAACCTTTTCCTGATCTATACCAAGCTCCTTCAGGAAAAGGTGAATTCTGGCCAGGAAATAACCTAAGGTTTCATTGTCCACCATCCCTTCTTTGACAGCTTCACCCATAGTCTTTTCGACAGTAGTTGTCTTGCCTGACGCCTGTATGGCGCGTGGAAGGAATCTGAGCCAGACCTTATCTGCAACCTCGGGAAATCGAGGGTGCTTTTTGTCAAGCGGATCGACAAAATGTTCAATCTCAGCCATGAGAAACTCACGGACACGGAGTAGTCCTGAACGCGGAGAAATCTCATTACGAAATGACTTTCCTATCGAGGCCGAAGCAAAAGGCATGCGCAGGTTGTTGAACTCATATAACTTGTTGAATGTCAAAAATTGACCCTGGGCTGTTTCCGGACGGAGATATCTACGAGTTGTTAGGCATGACTCACAACCAGAAACAAACGAAAACAAATGTTACCCCGGGAGATTGGCGCTGGGGCCAATCGACGTCTGAAACATCAGGTTAAAAGAAACCGGCGGCTCAAGCGGATTACCAGTGGTAGGACTAGTAATTCCATAGTCGACAATAAGTTTCCCAAGCTCCTCACCGCTGTAGCTATCAATCTAATCATCGGTAAGAATAACGGCCAGATATAGTTATGTTAAAGTATGAGTCCATAGCCACCAACCTTAGCAAGTATTCCTTCATATTCCTGGATAACCTCGTCATCAAGTTTGATAGCTTTGATATCCTTCAACTTCTTTTTTCGCTTCTTCTTATCGGCGTCTTCTTCCTCCGCAATCTTCCCCCCTCTTGCCTCCTTATCACCTTTAAGCCGGGCTTCCAGAATTTCCTCAACGGTGTGGTCAGCCCTAAAAATCTCTCCAGTTTTTGGGTCTTTGCACATCCAATCTGCAAATTTATCGACATGCCCAGAAGTCTTTAAAACCTCATGTGGAGTCAGCACAGTACAGTCTACCTCCAACATATCCTCTTCGAGAACAAAGTGCTTTCTCCACGCATCTATAATATTGGCCTGAAGGGAACATCCAGGCGGGCCGTAGTCGTATAGGCCAGACACACCACCATAGAGTTCGAAAGAGGGGGTATAGAAGAGCCTCCTGCGAAGGAGGGTGTCAAGAGTTCCACGATCAAGCGGGGCTCCGGTTTTAGTGGTAGCCATGATAGGAGGTGTTCTCAGAGCTCCAAGGAAAGTTTTTTTGTCCAAAGTAGGAGTACTTTCCGTACTAGAAAATGTCAACGAATTGCGAGATGATGTCCGTAGGGAACAGTGAGTGAGAGAAATGGGAATGAGGATCCCGAACAAGGAAGAAAGGGGTGTGACGCGTGGGCGGCAGTGGCTAAGGAAAAAGCGGGGGAGGGGCATAGGGGGGCAGAATACCAGAAATGGTGACAAGAAGCTCAGTTCGACGGAAAAGTGTACTCTCTCGTCTTTGCCAAGAATACCTCCACCAGCCGATATTTTGCTGGAGTTCTCACTAAATATTCGGCTCACGGAGGTATTCTTGGCAAAGACAGGTGAATAGCACTAATTCCTGCGAGGTGAGTATGATGCCTCATTCGACTTTGCCAAGAATACCTCCGCCTGCCGATATTTTGCTGGAGTTCTCGCCAGATGCTCGGGTCACTCAGGTATTCTTGGCAAAGACGGGTGAATATATCTCTGCTGGTTCAGTTTAACTGTTCCCTACCGTACCCTTGTACTCGGGCGCAAATTAAAGATCTGGAAGAAGTGACAAACAAAATGTATGGTCGAAACATAGATATCGAGGTCACTCCTTCCGGATCTTTAATTTGTGCCCGAGTATGATACAAGGCAGAGAAATAAGATATGGAACAGTATCTCAAGGTTAAACCAGCTAACTATCCCTATTTGCTCCGGTTAATCGGCTCCTCTGGTTAAACCATCTGGCATCTAGAAAGCCGGCAAACGGTTGATTTAGTTACGTGACTAATCAAAAGTCCTGGCGATTCTCGGTTTCACCCCAAAAATAAAAAAAGCTGCACTTTTTTCTCTAATTGTTGGTATCATAATATTATGATAATATTATTATCCATATCTCATCAGAAACTAAATCTCCTTTTTCCCAAATTTCTGATCTAAAGTTATTCTATCTATATAATATCCTATCATTAATTTCAAGTATGATACCGAAAAAACTCTTAAAATTCGCTTGCTCCAAATACCCCTGTCAGTCGCTGCACCAGCCCGCCGACACAATTGCGAGGGCAAGTTCATGAGGTCCAACCCAACATTTAACACAGGCTATCATGCCGAGGAATCACTAATCCTTCTTAAGGACTTTTGTCCCTGAATTCCAAGATTAGCGAACAAACGGAGCTAATAGATAGCGAATGTGAGAGACATCTTGGCAACAAGATTATTTTGCTCGGCCGAGGTAAATAATAGATGTCTCCTACGAAAACTTCTCCCTTAGCACCTACGCTTCTATAGATCTTAGTCACGTTAGGGAAAATCAAATATCATACCACTGAGTAAATTTTTACTCTACCAGTAGTATCCATTAAACCGATGGGACACGCAGATTCCGTTCCTTCCGTATGCGGAAGCTCTATGCTGTGGCTCAGCAACTTTCCACCAATAAAAGCTCGGTATGATATTAACAATTCTTGCTTGGCAAAGCTATTGAGCCACAGAATAAAGCTGCCATAAACGGAAGGAATGGAATCTGCGTGTCCCATCGGTTTAGACTAAGGGATACCGATAAGAGCAAATGGGCCCCCTTCAGCCCCGCAGATTTTCTGGGTATAATAGGCCAACCACTCTCCCTCCAGCCATCGTGTCCGATAGGCTATTGATCCAGATGCGCTGCGACCGATATTCTGCTCGCACTTCGATGGTTGTATCATTGTGGCCAGGGGAAGTTATAGTACGGGTATTCTGGTATCAGACAGGGAAGAGAAGGTATCGGCAGGCAGCAGGGCAATGGTCTATCCCCACAGAAAAAGAATACGAGCCACACAGAAAGCCACTCCCGAGTTTGGAACAAAGCCGACTCTCTAAATCATCACTCTCATTGTCTACACGCCAGGAGTGGTGGGCAAATCCCGTAACGCAAAGAAGCGAATGATAGAGGGATAAAAAATTCCAAAGGTTCCCCTACCAGAGTACAGCAGACCCAGATACAGGTATAACTTACCACACTGTGCTGAGGGTTTCCCACCGAAGTTACCCTACCTTTAAACGCCAATTTCCCCAATGACCCTGACTCGCATTTTGCAAATCGCAATCCCAACTCTCCCATCTTCTTTCCACATTCGACATTATGCCACCAAAGTTAAAAGCGAAACCCCGGCCTGTTGCGAGGCGAGGGGTAGCAGCACCTAATAACTCCGCCTCCATTTCAGGTGACTCAACGACACCCCCAGAAAACCCAACCGACTGCCCAGCACCTATCACAGATCCTTCCTCGGCGGCACCGGAGCCAGTACAGAACGTTCCAATCCCCCCTCCAGTCGGCCGTTTGGATAGTTTATCTGTGGCTCGAAACCCTTCTACTACTCGCGGAGCAGCGGCCCCATTAGTCAAGTTTAAACCCAGAAATCCCGGCCGGCGCACACAAGAGTGAGTAATGGAGTTACTGCCTTTTACCCCAACCTCTATAGCCCACGTTAATCCCCTCTAAAATTTAGGGAACGCGAAAACCTCAATGCTAGGTTCCAACATGTCACTAGTCCGAAGCCCCACCCCCGAGGCAGCGGGTCAGATCGCGGGACCAGAGGTAGGCGTGGTGGGCGAAGCGGCAGAGGTGGAAGAGGCGGTTCCGACGCTGTGTCTGCCTATGCACCAGCCACAGCATCAGGACCTTTTGCCTTAGGGAGTGTCTCTACAGGTGGTAAATCAATCTATCTATTCCTAGAATATAGCTTTCTAAGTTTCTACAGCTCCAAGATCCAAGGTTGCCGTCGAGCGTGGCATGGACCGTGAAAAATATAAAGAATTCGCCAGATCCGGTGCAAAGCGCGACATGAAGGCTCGAGCAAAACCAGAAGGCGAAGCTCAAGATGGGCAAACACTCGCGTATACATCATCAGACGATTCTGATGGTCCTAGAATGGACGTGGAATATATCTCATTACTCGATGAAGGCAACTCTGAGGACGAAGATGGCGATAAAGCTATGAGTTTCGGGTCAAGCCATTGGGGCGCAGGTGCTCCCGTCAGAGTCCCTCGAAGCGAACACATCGATCGGACTGCCACGGTCAATACGGATGCTAGCACGAAAAAAGGCAAATTTGATCCAAGAATCAAGAATGAGAGCCCGTTTGAGGATTCGGTTAAGGTCAAAGAGGAGCCAGCAGATGACAACATGATCACCGAGTGGCCTTCATCGCCCGAAGCATCAAGGAGAACCAAAGCCCCTGCCTCATCTCCAGGAGTAAAAAAGAAAGAAATCAAGTCACCCACAAAGAGGCGGCGTTCGAGTTCTAACAAGACAAAGCCCCTGTTCACTAGCGCCGAGACCAAAGAAGAATTAAGGGTTGAGGAAAATGATCGACTAAGGACGCTGGAGGAGCTAGCGGGGAGCTTTACCGATATCAAGCTCGACAAGGACGGTGACGTTGGCATGGTAAGTATATCCCAGAATACACGCATTTATGTACATATTCTTAACTATCCCAGGGCGAGGCGGTACGAGAGCCAAGGAACTCAGAAACTGAAAATCAGATATTTTTCTTTCAGTTTCCAACCATGTTGCCACAACTTGTCGCCCCCCCAATTAGAGAGAAAGGGCCGGAAGAAGCCCCCACCGCACCAAATAACTCCAACCCAGCATCCACAGAAAAGCATATAGTAGGATCTTCCACTATACCCCCTTCGGATATTGACCCTAAAGGTCGTACTGCGGCTCCTCCCCAAACTTCGGGTCCCCCTCCAAGCTCTACACTTCCGGAGACTAAGATGCCCCCTCCCCCTACCATTCCTAAGCAAAGCTTAAAGGTTCAACAGGCATTATTGGAAGCGTTTCCTCCTCCAGGTATAGCAGGCAAGCTTCGAGTTCACAAATCTGGTCGCATGACGATCCTTTGGGGAAATCCGGTGGATAGTGAACCGTTTGAAATGGAGGTTTCCCGCGGAACCGATTGCTTATTTCTACAGGAAGCTGTGGTAGTCAAGGAGGCTTCCCCTTGGGGAGAAGAGGATGTAGATGAAAAGGGGGCGCGGAAGGGTGCAGCATTCAGTCTAGGCCAAGTCCAAGGCAGATATGTAGTTTCCCCCGACTTTGACGATTTGGCCAGGAGTGAGAAGAGACGAACGAGAAAAGGCAAGGCCAAAGACCGTGAAGTGGTCAGTTAAATTATTTCATGTCGCTTACAAGCCAACGGTACGACGGGCCACGAGACAGTTATGTCCTGTATCATTTTATATCATTCCTTTATTAAGGTTCCTCCGCACTGCACGAGTAGCCATGGGAATTTCAGAGCAGTACGAAATCGAACTGGTTAGTTCCTTCAGCCAAAGTCATGCTACAGCACACGCTTAAATGTAAAGAACGAAACCCCACATCACCAGTCTTGCGAGTGATACATTGTGGAATGAAGAGCTCACTATCAGCATCAACGCAACGTAATGTACTCCTAGTAGCACAGTACCAAATCATAAGGCAAGGCCGCCTTTGCTAAAGGCAGCGTATCACTATCGTAGACGGGGCTAGAAACACTCCCAAGTAACATTAGAACGCCATGGACGTAATCCTCCACATCACCACCGCTCTTAGATGTCGTATACCCCTAGCAGCCCGCAAACAGAATTGGTATATTAATCCCCTCTATTCCCCCTTCCTCCCTTCTCCATTCCTCGCTCTTCACTCAACAACCAACGTCACGGCAAGGGGAATTTATCCTTACACACTTGGGGAGCCGGACCCTGTGAAAGCTGATATGGCCCACACCCCTTCTCATGATAAATGCGATTCCGAGCCAGTCGTTGAAGAGGGGCATGCCGAGAAGACCCTCGACGAAGGTATACCCAGTTCCCAATGGCTCGCTTACATTTCTAACACAGTGCCAGAAGAACATACGGAGCCCAAGGCCGCCGATCCCGGCGCTGGATCATGCTGCATGAGGCCCGATTCTAGAAAGTGGGCGACTAACCGTGAATAGGAACTAGCCCCGGATGGGTTTTAACTAACACAGATTCTGAGGACATTGAGCAATGGCACGGGGGAGCAGGGTGGCTGAGCGGATAGGCCTAAGCTTGGTGTTTGTTTTACGCTTACAGCGCGTTATTAATTTTTATCGCGGGATGGACATTGGCGTCGTTTCCTTGCCTTCTCTGTTTCCCGTGTCTCTCAAATATGAGGAATGACGGCCACTACGGTACCCTACGAATTACTCGACTCAAGCCTACCGGTAGAAGACAAATGGCCTTGGGTATTGGCAAGGGTATCGCGAGTTGCCAACCATCGATCACAGGACATCGCCGATACCGTACAGTAAATTACCGTACTCAGTTCCAGGCGGCTAGGCTACTACCACCAGACAATATCAAATGCTCTCTAGCCAATACTGCTAAAATGGCTTACTAATCTCCTTCCATCTACGATGCCCCGAGCCTTGCGGGGGGGGGGGGGGGGGGGGGGGCGGCCGCCGGGCGGCGCGGGCCGCGCCGC
>Ga0307510_10002534_pt1 | contig 20839 bp, 11 predicted proteins | sample 12_EM_MG_FD_207224 | JGI IMG/M metagenome (GOLD analysis project Ga0307510, IMG submission 207224) | Populus trichocarpa ectomycorrhiza microbial communities from riparian zone in the Pacific Northwest, United States - 12_EM | ecosystem: Host-associated > Plants > Roots > Unclassified | place... | reverse complement strand
ATAGCTTTATAAGCAGAATAGACACTTGAGCACACTCTATACTAAATAGAAACAAGGAGATGGTGAGTACCTCTTCAGAGCAGATGGTGATTATCTGTTCATCAGACCCAGACACAGGATCAGCAACTTTAACATCCACACCTATTTCATTTTGAAGCAAGTCCACTAAGCCATCAGATTCTCCAACAACTCTATTAACTTTGTCAATTGGACAAAGAATTCGAAACACAAGGTCCTCAACATAAAAGGGCTGTGCACTGTCAGCGTTGGGATCTGCCCCAGCGTCAACAGGAAAACCAGGTGCTCGTGAGGAATAGTTATTGTTTCTATAGTTGGGGCCAGATAATCGTGATCCGAAAGAGGGTGGTCCATCCATCGATGAACGACGTGTATTCATGTGAGGAACATAATCGTCATCCAAAAACCGTTCTGGTGACTGTACTCGTCCATGAAAATGACTGCGGTCACGATGCTGACTCTCCCTCAATCTTGATGAAATAATAGCGACAGCATTTTTCACAGCATTGACATCACCTATAACCTGCCAGGAAAGTGCAATGCATGAGGCACTGAACATGATGATTCAAATAGAACCATTTTATTCTGGCTTTACATTTGCTTCAAGAGAGGAAAAAGACCAGTAGCTTCATGCAATTCCAAAACCCTCCATTGGCAAAGAAATCTCAAACTAGTACCTTCCTGACATAACATCACTTTATGCATTTTACAACAAATTCAATCATAGCAAGGCACAGCAGAGGAACCAATATACAAAGCGTGCAGTCATGAATTTAACTTCCATTAACAATAACTCACATCCTGAAACTCTTATTGAAAGTAACTCAACTATCTGGTTCTCTAATCAAAAAATTAAAGACACCAAACACATTAGAGAGCAAAACCAGCCACAATTCCCTCAAGTTAAACAAATGACAGCTCTTACTCATCATCTTCCATTCATTGATCTCTTTTCAGGTTTTAAATGGATCAAGCCAAATATCTAAACAACATCGCAGTAATAAATTCTTTAAAATCATATAAAATTTCATAATGTCAGAATCATCCTATAATCATTCAATGAAAACCCAAGATACTCTTAGGCCTCAATAATAAGTCAATGCTCAATACTCAAGTATAACGTTGCATAACTCCCAAACATTGCATTAAACCCATTGCATTTAAAATTGAATTAGTCATTTAGAAATCAATCCAATAACTCCCCTGATATGGTCAGTTCAAGCTTCAGTTTCAGTCTCACCAACATCAAGCTCCATCCAACATTTTGTTCAAAAAAAAAGTCCAGGCAGCAGTAATAGTCAGTCATAAGCACAACACAAGAGCTGGGGAAACATAAAACCTGAACAATCTCCTCAGACACGGAAACACATCTTGGCAAGGTATGGTCTCTAGGCAAAATCCTAATCTGGGTCTTTGTTTCCATCCTCATCTGCTCAATAATCTTCCCTCCTTTCCCTAACAAACACCCCACATGCATTCTTGACACAACCAATCTGGTAGCCACTCTATTCCCTCCTCTCCCCACATACTCGTCCTCCTCAAACCCACCAGCACCACTACTCACCACACCATACTGCAAATCATTCTCAAGAATCCTATCATGTATCAAGAAAAGCGCCTCTTGCGCTGGCGAAAACGAAGGCATTCTCCCTTCTGGGTCTCTCCTACGCGTATCTGAAATCTCAATTATCCTCTCCTCATCACCAGGAATCAACTCATGAACATTAATCCACGCTCCCGTGTGTTGCCTTATGGACTTGATTATGCTCCCCGACTTACCAATCACCCCCCCTGCTTTCATATCATGACATAAAATTCTGTAACTCGTTGTCACCATTAATGTCGATGATGGGTCTTGTTGCTGCTGCGGCGGTTGCTGCTGCTGTTGGGTTCTTGAAAACCTGTTGTTGTTGTTGTTGAACATGTTATTGCCTCCTTGTCCACGTTGACGGTAATAATTGTTGTTGTTGTTGTATCTGGGTTTGGTCCTAACCATGTTGTTGTTGTTGTTGTTGTTGAGGTTGTCATTGTCATAATCTTGATGGTCATAGTAGTAGTTCCTCTTGGATCTAGATCTCTCCATGTTCTTGGAAACCCAACAAAATGCAAAGGTTATACACTAAAGATCTGTCTCTCTAGTTCTTGATTTGTCAAAATGTTCAAAGTCTGATTCTTTCTTGCAATCTGCTTGCTAGGACTTGGTCTTTTAAGTCTTTGCCTGCTTGATTGCCCTGTGTGAGTCTTGGAGAACCCTAGTGGTAGGAGGATGAATGGGAGAATCTTAAAAGGAGAAGAGGAGAGAGAGAGAGAGAGAGAGAGAGAGAGAGAGTATGTGTGAGAGTCATACATTAGTGATAAGTTAGCTTGACTAAAAGTAAATAATAATTACTGCTTTTTTATATACTTTACTCTCTCATGGTGATCCAATGTTAAATTTCAATGGTACAAAAATAAATAAAAACTATATTCTAGTTCATATGGTTTTCATCATATTACATTTTACTATTTAAAGGTTTTAGGTGTTTAGAAAAGAGCTTAGAAAAATAAAAACTACAATTTTATATTCAAATATAATATTTCTTCATTCAAAAAACTATAAAAGGTATTTTTTTCAATTTATAGTAAGTTTGAAAATATATATTTTAGAGGTTTTTTTATGGGTTTTCCTTTAAAGTTTTTTACTTTTTTAGAAAATCAATAAAAGACATGAACAATATAATTTTCTTTCTTTTATATAGGACTTTTTGGCAATATAAAAGATTAAAATTATTATTTTTATATATAGCTAGTGCTTTATATTTAATTTTTATTATAAATTTAATATAAAAACTTTCATTTCTTAGTTAACAATATAACTTTTTTATGATGATTTTTTACTTAATCATTAAGAGTTTATAATTAGATTATCATAAATATAAAATATTAAAATTAATATTATAAATTATAGTTTTGATTTTTTATAAAAAAAAAGTAGTTATAATTTTCATATATTGAAAAAATTGGTCTTCATTCTCAACAAACGGGGTCACTTATTTCTATGGGCAGTGTCCTACGGGCAACCATTTTTGTCCACTAATCTCTCTCTCTCTCTCTCTCTCTAATCAACAATCTCTTTGGTAACCATTCAGTTCTTCATCTTAATCACAGCACTACATTCATTTTTCATTGAAATTTACAATAGAATCCAGAAGGAGGATTTTTGCAATTACTACTATCTACTCTAGCAACATTTTAAAGCTCTGGAAAGATCAGAGAGTATAACCTGCACAATCATTGCGGCATAGACTTCACAAATGTCCTCTAGCAAGAGGTTCTGAAGGAAGGAAATTGATTGTGTATATACTTGAAAAAAAAAAGACAAAAAGCATAGATTGGTGACTAAACTTGAAGTTTTCTTTCTTAAGCGATTGTGCACAACTTAGTTTCTCCTACATTCCTTTTCAGCCTTTCTGGGAGTGTTGTTATGAAGATGAAGCGGACTTTCCATGCACTTGCTTGCTGAGACAAGACAAAATATTCACAATGTATGGACGCCTTTGCTGCAATAAGAAAGGTAAGCAAAAGGAAAGGGAAGTTTGGTATGAATTTATCCATCACCGCCAAAATCTACTCCTATGAAATATGCAGCTGCTAATCATCAGGTTGGCACCTGCAAGAAGATGAAGAGGTGATGCATTAGACTAAATCTTCAGCCAGTGCCTCACAACATTGTCAAGACAATATGAACTGGATAACAGAAAAGCAAAAAAGGGTATTAAGACTAAATAGATATGCACATATAAAAGCAAATGATAGATTTCGATGCTCCAAATGGATAGGGGAGTCAGCATTGGAGGGGGAGAGAGAAGGAAAAAGAAAGGTCCACCAACAGTTTGCATGTTCCGATCAGCTCAATAACCTGACAGAGAGGGGAAGAATCTATGAACACCAAATCAAAGTCTTTGGAGTACCTAAGACAATAAAATGCTGGGGTATTTGTAATGTCAATTTGAAAGTAGGTAACAAGGTTCCGTTCCTAATTCTATTTAAAAAGGTTGACTGAATGGAGAATGACATGGAAGCAGGTCAATATCAAGCAGGGAATGGATCCATATATTATTCCCTTAACTCATTATGTTTTACACAGTGCAATTAAAACACTTTGAAAGCATCTACTGATGCCAACTCCTATCATGACCCCTAAACGAGCAGGGATTGATGCCAAAACTTGGTCACCTACCTAGGACTTTATGGCTTGACAAGCATAGACAAACCGAGTGTTGAAATTCAATAATGATATTTGGAAACCAACATATGTAAGAATCTCCATGGAAAATTAAATCTGACCAGACAATGTAATCCAAACAAAAGTGAAGGTAAATTGAAAAGCAGAGCTCATATACAGGTGAACTGATATAAGCTTAACCAAAACAGGTAAATACACACACCCACAACCAACAGAGAAAAAGGACTTCCCCAAAATAAAAGGTGATGCATAACTAAATTTTTTATTTGTACTTCCCAAATTGTCAGGACAAATGAACTGAATAACAGAAAAGCAAATAAAAGGGTACCAAGACTAGATTGATATGCACATTTAAAAGAAAATGCCAGATTTTGACAATCTGAATGAACAAGGAAGTCAAAATTAAAGAAAGGTATGCCATTATTTGAGATAACTCGTGAGAGAGAATGAAAGAATTAACTTGCACCAAATCAAAGTCAATGGAATACCTATGACAGTATAATGCTAAGCCATTTGTATTGTCTATTAGGTAGTAGCTAAAGATGTTTTGTTCCCGAATCTAGTCTAAAAATGTTTACTCGAAGGAGGCAGGTCAATGTAAAGCAAGGAATGCATCCATGTTATTGTTTCCTTAAACTCTTTAAAGGTACACAGTACAGATAAAACACTTGAGAGCATAGAGCCATGCCAACCCCTGTCACAAACCCTAAATGGGTTGAGATTGATCCCAACACTCGATCACCTACCTAGACTTAACAAGCATAGACAAATCACGTACAAAATCCAATTTCAATTATATTCTATTAATTGGCAAGATCAAAACAAAATAGGATAGTGTACAAAACTTGTCAAATTTCTTTGCATTTAGAAGCATCAACCAGATATGGTTAAACATTGACCATCAATTCTTCAAAAATGAGGAAGAAAAATAAAGGCTGGAATTGCAAGTTTCACAAAAGCATGTCAATAATGTCGATCCACATCATCCCTCTACCTTAGGACAGTAAGCAACAACAAAACAGTGCATTTAACATAGCTAATCACATCCTGGTTAAGAACAGATGGATTTCCAAGTTGACGTGGAAATTACACCATCAATTGTGCTCATACCCCTTATACTTGTGAAGTAATGTATATGTAAAAAAAAACGAAATGAAACGTAATTACCTCTAGATGTAGTTCCTGCCCAATAGTGCCAGCGAGTAAGTAGTTTGTCACATGAGCAGGTACCTTGAATGATTCACGATTACATTGCACATCTACTTTCTTCAATCTTTTAAAGGGAGAAGGTTGTTGTTCTAGCAATCCATCAACCAAATCAAGAACCTAGCAAAAAGGCCAGGACACCAAAACTCATTCAACATAGGATAAATAAAACAGCAGCCGCTAAACTTCTTTTTTACTACTTCATCACCAGCAGTAAAGATTACAGAAAAATACCTGAATGGTTTCGCAATATAACTTGACAGATTGTGCATTCCCAAAGCCTTCAAACATACTCATCAAGAACAGACTGGCCCTTCTTTTGTCATGATCAGTAGCCTCATCAGTACCATGTTGCCAAACATGGACCTCAACATAATCAAGAGATGGAAAATGAAGCCCACAGAAATCCACTGGTTTGGAGAATTTGTACACAAAAGACAACAGATTCGGCGCAAAAATCTCAACCGCACAACCTTCTTGTAACCCTCGATCACCATAGCCGAACCCTTGAATTTCTAAGCTAACCAGCTGAAACCCAGTAATTTTCAACCTTTTCAAAGATGGAAACCGACAATAACGGAGGCATAACCTCCTCAAATTCCGACAACTAGCAAAAGGGTCACCAAAATCATTCTCAGAATAACAAAACCAACACACATACAAGTCCAACGAGGTCAGATTAACAAAACCGAAACCAAAAGATGTCAGCAAATCACCAAACTTACATCGAGATAAGAAAAGGGTCTTCAAGGAACCACATGCTGGTAAAGAAACAGGCTGGACATCATCAGAAACAAACCGAAAATCCTCAACCTGATGAGCCACTGCGTAATTTATCAAACCCTCCATTGATGAGAGACGAATGGGCAAATGGGCAAACATGTCAAGTCTCCGAACGTTGCAATCTTCCCGTTTGGACATAACTCTTCGGAGAAACTTAGGAAACGTTTGTTCTGTAAAACTTTTGCTGTTGAAATTCAGGTCTGGAACAGAAGCCCACAAGTTTTTCCATCTTTCGGACAAGACAGAAGTTCGGATCGCTTGATTAATCTCGAGGAAACAAAGGATTTCGTGAATTATGTAGTCGGGTAGATCGCTCAATCTGTCTTGTAATCCAGCTTCTCTGTCTTCCATCTTTATAAAAACCTAAGACCCGAATAACCAGAGGAGGATCAGTGACACCCGACCCAATTTAGGTACGCAAAGAAGGAAACAACGGCGGTGAGCCGGACTGAGAAGGGATTGGTGGTTGTAGATATGATCCACGAACCCGACCCGCATGGAATGACAGGTGGAGGAGGCGGCAACTTCTTTAGTGATCTGTCGGTTGGTTGGAGTGAAATCTGAAGATGCTGACTAATGGGCCGTTTTATAGGCCCAGTATTTTATATTTTAGAATTATTGAAGAGAGCCCAGAACCGATTGTTTACTTGAAGGTGATTGGAATAATAACTACTTTACACTTTACACTTTACACAAATACGCTATGGCGTGCGTCAGATAGAAAAAATTGACGGCAATAAAAATATTAAGACTGTAAATATTGTTATTAAATTTGAATTCGCAACCAAGTCTTGAAAAGTCTCGATTTAATTTCGTGTGTAATTTAGGATTAAAATTAATTTTTATAGAAACTAGTTTTATATAATCCGTCCATCAAAAAAAAGATTGAGAATTAAATTAATAAAAAATAAATAAAATTCTCAAAAAATACTTTTCGATCTAAATTCTTGCCTAAACCAGGTTTAAAATTAAATCGTCTAAAAATTACTTAAACGTGATCAGGTAACTTAATTGTCTAAAAGCAACCCGACTAATCAATAATAAAAATCAATAATAAAATAAAAATAAAATAAAATAAAATTTATAAAATATCAACTCGACTATTTTTCTTGTCAATGTTTGAAATTAAATCAGGTAAAAGTTATTTTAATGTGAATTAGTTGACTTTGTTGGTTAAAAGGTAATCTAAATTATTGTTTTAAAAAATTTAATGATGAAATTTGAAGGAAAAAATAAAAGAAAAACTAAAAAGAAAAAAATAAAAATAAAAAGAGCTCAAAAGGAAGGGAAAAAAAAAGTGAAGCTCCATAAGCTTTCCCAGGACTTTTACATGTACTAGGTGATGCTTTTAAATTAAACTAGAAACTATCAAATATATTTATTTCTTGTGCATTTAAATTTAGATTTCGTAACTTAAACAATTAGTTTGTAATTGTGTTAATTATATTTTAAAAAATAATTAATTGCTCCTTCTTTTTAATTTTTTCTTATGAATTAAAAATTTGTACATTTTTTTTGTTTGGTTTTGTTATATAAAATGCTACGTGTTAAATATTTATTATGAGAAATTACATATTTATATTTTAATAATTTTAATAATTTCATTTACAATATGACAACAACATGCAAAATCATAGTTAATTAAAGAATTCTCCGCCTAAAATTAAAAATGATCGTGGACTAGTTCATAAATTAAGAACCTTAGGCTAAAAGACCCACTATCACAAACATGAATGCATTAATTTTTACTTTGATAGTGTGGATTTTTCATTTTGTAAGGCTATTTTTTTTATCCTTTCATATATTATTATAGATGAGTTGTGCAAAAATTTATATCTTTTTAATTTGATCCTTAAATTTTATTTGCAGTGATTTAGTACTAATTAAAAACTAATTGATTTTGATTTCGTAAAAAATATGAGATTAAAAAAAGAGAAACCGAAATGAAAAAGACATCAAACAAATGTGGCATGCCATAAATTTCGTAAAAGATACACTTTGGTTATTGAACTTTAAAAATCACACAAATTATATAATTTCAGTATCTCAATATTTTTCCAATTCAATTTTGACACAAAAATTCATTTTGTTATTTTTTAATCTCCGGTTGAGAGAGGAGAGAGAGGTCACCAGATCTCAGCGTTAGAAAGAGAAAAGTGTTTTTGACACCGATTTAGGCAACAAAACGGATGATATTTATGTCAAATGGTTCCATTTGATGAGAGGAGCTTATATTAGGTGTTTTTTTTCTTAACTTTAAAGTTCATGAAAAAAATAGATCTGAGCTCGAGTTAATATTTTTATTCGGGTTGATTTTGATTTTTAAGGCAACTTTTTGGGGTTTTTTGATGCAATAAAAAAGTTTATCAGGTTCATATAGTATTTTATTTGTGTTTTTGGTCAAAATGAGTTAAAAAACAAATTTTTTGGTACAAAAAACTTAAGTTCTAATTTTTTGGTCACCACAATGGTTGAAATTTTGGCAAATCAGATGATGCTTTTGATTCTTTTTTCAAAAAAATTTGGGGCGAGCGTTGCAAAAAATAATTAAGGGCTCAATTATGTGAGCTTGACAAAATAAGCCAGGTGGGTTGGCCTGACTTACCAAGTCCAATAGTGCCTGATCTTTTGTTTTTTTTTTAAAAAAAACTAATGATTCATATTTATGGTTTTTTCTCTAAATGTTTTTAATTTATATTTAAATTAGTATCCGATCTCTCTTTCATTTTATTTGGATAGCCTATTTTAAATGATGATTAGTTTTTTAGTTATGCATTTAAATTTGAAGAGTATTTTTGATTCATTTATATTTTTTTTATCTTTTGTATGGATGAAATTTATTTTTGAAAATTAAAAAAAAATTATTTTTAGATAATATTTTTAATATGTGTAGCCTTACACATGTTTTTTTTTTCTTTTTATTTTATTCAATCAATTTAATTTATATCTCTGTTCTTATTATCATTTGCTTAAATAAAAAAATTATTTTAATAAAAAAATTTAGCAAATATAGCCGAGTAAATATCATGTTTTTCAAGATTAAATATCTTAATCTATACATGTTTCTTGATTTTTCAAATTTTATTTTTAAATTTTATTAATAATGTTTTATTTATTTATTCACACGTATAGTAGTTCTTGATTTATTTGATTATATGTATTCATAAATTTTTTGATTGAAACTTAAATTTTTTAAATTATAAAAATACATTAAAAAAACCTAAATATATAATTTTTTTTATAAAAATTAAAAATATTTGACCTGTCATAATTAGTCTTATACTGGACGTAGCTACTTGGAATCTTCTTTTTTTTTCCCCGCGTTGAGCCGTAACCCAAATTAAATACTCTCTTGTCTGAGCAGAGACGGATTATTATATCTCCCACCCCACCACACCTGTCCACTCTCCAGCTTATCATCCACCTCCCCTCATCAATGGTAAATTACATCTTAGTCCTTGTATTCGTAATAAACTAATAAGTTAGTCCATCCCACACCTCATCCTTGCGTTATCGTTTATGTCCATGGCGTAAGGTCCATTTAGGGATGACAATGGAATTTTCATGGTCGGTTTTCTTATATATATATATATATATATATATATGTATGTATGTATGTATATATGTATGTATGTATGTATGTATTTTATCCATTATTTATGGGATACAAAATTTAAATATTATATTATATCATATTCATTGAGTTTCAAATATTTATTTCTCCAATATTTTTATTATTCAACATAAAATAAAAAAATAAAATAAAATAATACACTCACACATGCTTATATACTACATCAATATTGAAGTATTTACATATCATATTAGATTTAAAGTTTTGACAATATTTATATCTTATTTATTATTAATCGAGTTAAATAATTATTAAAAATATATAAAATTTAAGCTAAAATTATCATTTATAAACTTATTTAATTAGTTGCGGCTTTTATCGCAAACAAGTAGGATTCCGTGCAATTTTAAAATTATTTGTGTTAAAAGAAAGTCTCAATTTTTTTTTTTTATAACTTCTAGTTTTTATCAATTTCTAAATAACTTTCAAAATAATTTTTAGAACTTTATCAAACATATTTATCATGATATTTTGAGGAAAAAAATCTAAAAGTGAAAAAAATTTCAATATTCATTTTGTTAGGTGCCACTTTTAACATTAATCGAAAAGGTCTACAACGGTAAATAAATTGAAGTCAAATCTAATTAAGGACCTAAATTATGATTTATACAATATAAGGACTAAAATTTATAGCATTGAAAATACAGGGACTAAGATGCAACTCACTCCCAATAAAAGACATCCCAACATCACCAAAATCGCAAAACATCTTCTCCTCTGTTTTCTCCTCCTCTGTTTTCTGGAAGCTTGGAATTTCCTGTCCAAAATTCTGAGAACATCTCCTCTCTGTCTTTGCATTTGTGCAATATTGTAAAGTTTGTATTTGTGTAGGAAGCAAACATCATGCCTTTTTGCGAGGTAGCTAAACACCAGGCCAGTTTATATGATGGAGTTGATGCTGCTAGTCCTAGCAGAAGCAACAACAACAATGGCATCAAAATTTTTTACAGAACTCATGGTCATGGAACCACAAAAGTTCTTCTCATTATAGGTAATAACAATTATCAAAAAAGAAATCTTTTTTCTTCCTATGTTTTGTTTTGAACTGGGTTGTTTGATTGATGAATTGTGGATTGTTTGATGGGGAGCAGGATTTGCTGGGACAAATGATTCGTGGGGTCCACAAATAAAGGCACTTACAGGGAAAGAGAGGTCCAATGATGATGATGGAATGAGAGGCGTTGATCAATCAGATGATAATGGGGAAGATGGCTATGGTGGTAGTGGTGTTCAAGTTTGTGCCTTCGATAATCGTGGTATGGGAAGGAGTTCTGTGCCGACCAAAAATTCTGAATATTCGTGAGTCTTCTCACACTAATGTTGTTTAATGGTTAATTTTTTTATGTGGGTTGATTCAAGTTTGATTCTTTTATGATGGGTCATTTGAATTTTGATGCATGACCCTGTCTTATGATTTCTTGTGGAAGTTTTGGTGTGTTTTTTGATCTGGGTTTTGTGTTTTTATTTGATTTATGATGGTGTTTTGCTTTTTTGAAGTTTGTTGTTGAATCTCCATTTTCTTTAAAACTTTCTTTTGACCTTGATTTTTTTGTTTGTTTGGTTTTCGAGAAAAAATAGGGAAGAAATGGAATTTTATAGTTTAATAGTTGTGTAGAATTAGAAAAAGTAGAAGAATTTTGACTTACTCAACTCGGCTTCAATAGTTCTTGATGCTTGTGTTGCTTAGCAATGTAATTGGGTGTGGATAGAAAAACAAGTAGTTGCCTTGAATTTAGAAGCAAAGGCGTGTGGGTTCCATTGAAGATTTTTTTATTTTATTTTATTGCTGAGTGCAGAACAAAAATAATGGCAAAAGATGCAATTGCTTTGATGGATCATCTAGGTTGGAGAAAAGCTCATGTATTTGGTCATTCAATGGGTGAGTCCATGATTCCGAGTTTTGAGTTTTTGTTTTTGGCATTAAGTAATGTAACTGAAATCAAATGCCTCGCAACAATTTCTTCATAGTTTGGTTGATATGTTATTATTGAAACAGGTGCTATGATAGCTTGCAAGTTAGCAGCAATGGTGCCGGACAGAGTTCTATCTTTGGCATTACTTAATGTAACTGGTGGAGGTTTCGAATGTTTACCAAAGGTATTATATCTTTGTGTTGCTGTTCAGCTGTGTTGTCTTCATGTTCCTATGAACTCTTGAACACTAACTTAGTTCCCTCAAACGCACACAATTCCATTTCTTTTGAATTCTCTTTCTAACATGAATATTTTGATTTTATTAAATTTCATAATTTTATAAACATCAAGTCGAAGGAATTAACATTTGTTTCACTATAGCTTTTGTGTTCTGCATACTAGCATCTTTAGAAGGACTTGAAAGGAATTGCCTTTTTTTTATGAATGAATTTGAGTAGTGTTTTTTTGTTTTTTTTGTCTTTCACACGTGAATCTATTTCAATATTAGGTGATAAGGTTTGTGCTTTCCAGAGTTTACTTGATAAAAGTATCTTGCTGGCTTTTGCTCAGTATAATGCTTGCTTCATAAACTCCAAATATTCACCCCGTATCATTTACAAGCATAATTTGACCACGTAAAATCTCCAAGAAGTGCTTGTTATTGTAGTGAATATTTATTTTTTCTAGTATTGATTCGTCATAGAAAATTTCCACCAAGTCTTAGTCTGAGTAGGATATGGTGGCATTGCTACATTAGCTATATAGGGTCTAGGATTGGTCATTGGTTGTGGTGAACATACTGGGAATTGTAGTTAGGCGATGCAAAACCCTGCTTGTCGGCACTTGTATACCAAGGCAACACAACTATATGGCTTCTATAGTTTGTATTACCTCATATGAGTTTTTGAGAACCCTAGATATGTCACGCATCTGAAGCAGTGTAACCTGCTGCTAGATGATCAGGCAAAGGAATTAAAGTAAGAAAGTAGTATGATTGATGATTTTCAGTCCCCAACTTTAGTTGTTTTACAAGCAAAACGAAGTTTCTCATGTGAGAGGGTCTAGAATTGCCTCCTGTCTTTCCTTTTCACCTTTTTGGTTATGCTTTTAGCTATCGTGAATTTCATTATTTTAGGAAAGTGTGAAAGAGTGCACTTCAATATCTCATGTATCACTATCAAAGTTTTAGCAAAATAAAAGCCCTGGTATTTATGTTTTAGTTAAAGAAGTTTTGTCGAATGTTTGGTACAAGTTCCTCATTAATTAGTATAACTCCAAACATAGGAATCCAGAACTACATAAATTGAAGACCAAGACATTTCCACACTCTAAAATGACAAGTACCTTAGCTTTATATTATACAAGTCAAGTCAAATTCTGTCCTCCTCGATTCAGATGAGCAAAGACTCCTTGGATGGAGCTTGTCATGGAGGAGAGATATGTGACAGATAATCGAAGACTGTCTTTCTTTCTAAGCCTTAGAGGCAACATTGTGAAATTTTGTTTGGTTCTTGCGCAGGGAGCACAAATTAATAACATGGTTCCTATTAAGATCACCTAAAGCTGCTCAAGATGAAGTCTTTTTCATGGCTATAGTATATTGGAAGAGTTGTGAATTAGGTCAAAGTTAGGTCGGATTTGAACTGCATAACTATATTGAAGCTGTTTAGCACTTTAACTTGGTCGTTCTACCAGCTCTGGACAATATTCAAAGCTTTAGGGAGTCATTTTTGAACATGTCAATGGTTGATTTTGGACTTCCTGGCTCCGGAACCTCTATGGACCTGCCTTTAGTCAAACCGTGGAATCCACACTGTTTACTTGTTTAGTATTTATGACAGTCAAAAATTTCCACTTCAATATAAAAACATTGATTGCATATTTGAGGGGGTCAGACATGGCAACTTTTTAAATTATTGCTTGGGTGTGGATTCACTGGCTATTTACATAAACGTTTGTGTGTTTTATGGCAAGACTTCATCATTATTATTTTATTCTTCTGTGCACTAATCACTTCAAAAGTCACAATCCACGGCCTGCAACTTGGCATCACCTCTGCTGTGCTATAGGAGAAAAGGAAAAAAACGACCTAATTTATTTAATATACACATCGTAATGTATTAAGATTGATACAGGAATACTTGCTGACGATAATAAATTCCAATCAAGTTAGCAGCTAACTTTTCTTCCCATCCTAACCTAGGTATGAAGAAGATCCGTTGTTGCTACTGAACCTTTGGCGAATTAGCCAATGATGTAACAGCTTTTCTTGGGATTTATATCATGAAATCAACAAACACTTGTTCTTCTGCTTATAACACCATTCACAACACTGTTTGTTAATATAGGATACTTATTTTATGACAATATATGATAAACCTTTGATGTTCTGATCATCAATTGATAAACTTGTTATTACAATATTGTGAGGACACCGAGAGACCGTGTCTCCTCTAGTTCTATAGATTGTCTGTGAGGTGTGCAAGATGTATAGCATTGTCAGGGATTTCTCCTAACAGGATGCAATTCACATCTGTTGGTTTTATAAGCTCTCAACCTTATTTGAAATCACTGGCCAACAGCCATAGAGTGCATTTTTCTTTTCTGAAGAACCATGAAGTGATGAATTTTTTTTATGTTGCAGCTTGACCGTCAAACAATATCTGTTGCTATCCGTTTCTTGAAGGCAAAGACTCCTGAGCAAAGGGCTGCTGTTGACTTGGACACTCACTACACAAAGGTAAATAATCAGGTCCAGACTAGAAATTTGGTAGCTCTAGAAAATTTATATATTGGCCGTTATTGCTACATTAAAAAAATAAAAAGAGCTATATCTTCCTTCAAATCAGGAGTGCCTTTAGAAAGATCAAATGGAATGTATGAAGACAATCTTGAAATAGATTCTGTGCTGTTTACTCTGATAATTTCTCAAGTCAGTTTTGTGACTGCAAGAACTCACATGATGTTTATTTTGATGTGCAGGAATATCTTGATGAGTATGTTGGGTCTAGCACAAGAAGAGCAATCTTGTATCAAGTAAGAAAAGCATGATGATCTTATGGGAAAATTAAATCTTAAAATTTGTTCTTACCTTGCATTTACTACTGTAGAGGTTGCTGGTCTTTGCTTCTTCTGAGTGTCTGATTTTCATGTTGTTATATAAATGCTTACTGACACCATAGAAGACCATAGAACTAAACAATTAAGAATGTCAGATAATATTTGTTCATGTAAGAAAGTTGTCAAACCATCATTCTTTATTCTTCATTAACATTCCTGAATTAAGCCCTAATAAAGCATTTATTATGCAAGATGATCCAGGGGTGCATGCTAACTCCGTAGATGCATTGATCCTATACATGCATGTTAGCCTGCTTCTAGCAAGTTTTGTCACCTGCTCGTTATTGCAATGATGTTTCGCCTCAAGATGAGACCCGCAGTTAATTGTTTGTGACTGTGCTACTTGTTCTGATCATCCATTTATTTAAATACTGCGCTGCTTGTCCTGACCCTCCATTATTTCACAAGGATGTCTTTAGCTGGACCTTAAAAACTGTTTGTTTCAGGAATACGTCAAAGGTATATCATCAACCGGGATGCAGTCTAGTTATGGTTTTGATGGTCAAGTCAATGCTTGCTGGACACATAAGATGACACGCACAGAAACTGAATTAATCAGATCTGCTGGATTTCTTGTATCAGTCATACATGGCAGGTAATAGTGATCCTCTGAAAGCAGAGCTGCCACTCTTTCTTATTGCTATGGAATACACTATTTTGCCAAATCATTTATCTAATATTCCTATTACCTACATATTGTGTTTTGAGATGTTTTTTATGCGGGGAAATGAAAAATGTAAAGCTACGAACTCATGAGAAATTTAGAAATGAGCTTGTGGTTGAAGAAAGAATTATGGGAAATGAATCATTTTTCATGTATTTCATGTCGTTTCAGAATGCATATCTCACCTCTTTGAAGGAAATGCCAAAAGTCAAAACTATACACTAGCAGCATACTTGACAGTGTTTTGCTAACGAGTTCTGGAGCTTTTTAGATAACTTATTTTGTACATAGCCAATTCATATAATCCACGGTTAGTGGTCTTAGCCAGTAGATTATTTTGTTTTTTCTTAAATGAGTGCTACCCCCTAGGTGTATACATTAGTAGATTCTTAATATTTACATGTTAGAATAGAAGATGGATAGTTTTTGTCATATATATGTAGTAATGATATTCTAATAACTACATCCTTGAGAACTTGTACCTGCTTATGACTAATTTGAGGTGCTCTGAATGCTAGGCATGATATCATTGCTCCGATATATTATGCAAGGAGGCTTGCAGAGAAGTTGCAGCCTGTTGCTAGAATGGTTGATCTCCACGGTGGGCATCTAGTGAGTCATGAGAGGACCAAAGAGGTATTCTTGCTATCTTATATAGAGATATGGCATGACTTCACCATTTCATTACAGCACAGCGACAGTTCTGCAATAGAGAATTATTGAACATTGATCGGGAAATAGTTTTTATTTTTTTCCGGTGAAACTGGAAATATTATGACATTGCAATGGATTAAGAACAACAGTAGATGCATACATGTTGCTAATGAATCACGAATTTGCTTGAATGCTAAATAACTTTTTATGTGAATTTGGACATAACACGTAAACAAACAAATTAGTCTGTAATATTTCACCACTTTCAGAAATACATCACGAGGGATACTGAAATTGTATTCTGGGGTTTGTTTAATCATGTTTGACTACATATAAAAATCCAAATATTGATTTTCTTAAAAAATTTCAGGTCAATCAAGTTCTTCATGAACTGATTAACGCAACAGAAACAAAGATGAGCCCACATGATTGGAGTAATTTTCCCAGGAAAAGCTCTCGTAAGTATCCACATTCAATAAGTGTTTCTATTTGTGTGTTAGCCATTGTTGAGATTACCACCATAAGCATGCTGTAGTATATTATTTCCCCTTTTCTTTTCTGTGGATGAGGAAAGAAAAGGCTATTATTTCCCCTTTTCTTTTCTGTGGACGAGGAAAGAAAAGGGAGATGGTCCGAAGGGCACCTTATTGCCTACTCCTGAATTCCCATTGATTCCTGGCCTGCACCATCCTAACTTCTCTTCTAGAAGGGATGCCTATCTCCTCGGCAATGAATTTTCAACTTGCTTTTCATTAAAGCAGTTGAAGATAGCGAATGCATCTAGAAACCTTCGTGATCAGAATCCAGTGATAAGACTTCACTGATAAAGTTCATGGTTTTGTTTTGTGCCTACAGCCTGGTGGAAGAGAGAATGTTTGGTCCTATCCACACAAATACTATGCAACGCATTTCTTTTTAAGATCATTAGCTGATATTTTCTGTTTGTTTGTCTGGTCCAGGGTGGTCAGGGAGAGGAACGTTATTAGGTAAAAACAACATTTGTTCGACATTTTGCGCAGTTGAAAAGCTGCATCTGAGCATATCATCCGTCTTTGGTCTCTTTATGCTCATGTTTGAGTATATACGAAGGGCTATAAGAAGTCTGCAGCCAGCCAGAGTTGGACCTTCCCTCGCATGAGCTAACAGACAATAAACCCCCCTTTTTATCGGTAACTTCACTTGGCTTCTCATTGTCTCTGTTCAAGGCATTCTTCTTCGAAGAGTAAAACCTAAAAAGGTCTTTTTTCCTGTTCATTTTGCAGGGTTTATTGACAAGCCCCCAGCGCTGCGGCTCCATGTGACCATAACATGGGCACTATACATTCAGAATAAAGAGCAGCAAGGCAAAGATGGCCTTGTTATGACATAAATTAACATTACGAATGTGATTCAGGAGGCTGTATAGAGAGACCTGAAGCCACCATCAAGGAATATCTCAAGCCCTTGGATCCTCTTTCACGAGCAACAATGATATTAACAAAATGGCTTGTATCAGCCACTAAAGAGTACGAAAAACAATTGAGGGTGAGCAAAGAACAACATGGAGAAGTCACAAAACAAGTGACGGTCCATTTGGCTTTGCATGCCAATGCCAACCCCTTGTGAGAAGATTTCCCTATTTCTTTTTTCCATTTTCCCGTGTGTGCACCATGTTGCAAACAAATTTTTTTTTGAGATATATAAAAAGCTTAAATTTGAGTATATTACAGCATAAGCATTGCTACATAACTAGAAGCTTAAAAGTTGATTAAGTTTGCTAATAAACTTATCCCAATCTCACTTGACAATTATTATTTGAGCTCGGTTCACCATGACAGCGTCTAGTTGATGAAGACAGTTGAGATAGAAGAACATCTTCTCCAGAAATTCATTTTAAAACGGTCACAGATATCAATTGTTTTTATATTTTTGTTTCCGTTTCTCTTATCTTTCCCTTGCTACATTCACTTGTGAGTGGATTGGATTCAATGGATTCATGGACTCACATGTTTTTCAGAAATTTTCCTTTAACCCAGTTGTAAGGGATGTATATTAAAGCGGAAACAATGGCCAAGGCAAGCCTTTTATTTGACAAGTAACCACCATCTCAATTCTATATTTAACAAAGGCATCATGATAAGGCACTAGCTAATTCAAAGAGCTGGGGAGCAATGCTCCATTAAACAAAAAAATCAAACACAGAGCAATGCTCCATTCCAAACACAAGTAAACACATGGAAAATGCAAACCAAGCAAGGCAGACATGGAAACTATACAGAGAAGAAGAGAGCCCTAAACAATGAATAGTTGCAAACAAATTTGATTTCAGATCATGCCCTAAAGGGTAAAGATTTCAAGAAGATTACGAGTCATTTGATCACATAGTGCGAACATGGAATGGATTGATGGGTTTGACTAATGACTCATAATTCTTCTTATAACATTTCTCTTGTCTATACTTGAAGAAAGGGAGGCAACTAAATTAGCAAACAAGATTAGGATTCAAGCCAAGCGATCATATGCACTGAAGACTCTTCTTACCAATAAACTTCAAATCAAGACTAGCCTACCATCATACCATGAAATGCTAAACCATGTCTAGCTAAGCTTCATGCTAAGTTCATATCCCTTTATCCCCTCAATACAAAAACAAAAAAGAGGAAATTCTTGCCCATAGTTATAGAATTATTATAAGAAAACGAACACAAATTAGAGAAAGAGTGTGTGTTAATTACCTTTTGAAAGAGAAAAAAGAACTTGGTGGCTGGAAGTTGTTTCTGAATCCTGAAATGAAGATGGATCTTGTGTCCATTTCTCTGGGTTAAGAAGTAGAGCTTGGAAGAAGGAAGGAAAGCAAATAGTAAATGCGAGACAAATTATTATGCAGTCAAAGAGAAAATATTCTTTTTGTTTGTAAAGTAATATACCATATGATAAGCTTACAAAGGCAGAGAGGGACCCACCTTACCAAATATTCTGCTGGAATATACTCATATGCCCTTTTCATAATTTCACCTTAACAAGTTTATTCAATTTTATGATAAAATTAGACTTCTTAGTGGATCAACTCAAAACTTGACTCGAGCTGAATTTTATGTTCATCCGAGTGTGAATTTAATTAGGTCAATAAAATACTTTAATCTTATTTATATGTTTTTTAATCATTACATTAATTATTTGATTTAAAAATGAGTCAAATTTAGAATTTCAAAAATATAAAAATAATGGGCATAAATATGCAAAGCTTTTTTCATATAGCAATTTTTGTAGCCATAAAAGATACTCTCTCTCCTCAATTCTCTCACCACTCAAACTAATCTGTAATAATTTGGATTCCTATAAATCTTAAGATCGCTAAAAACTTGTATGGTTGTTAATTTTGAAGTCCGTGAGATTAGTTGAGGTGCGCACAAACTAGCCCAAACATTCACGTTAATAATAAAAAAAAATCAAATAAAAAATTATTATTTCTATAAAAAAATAGACAAACTATAGCAATGAAAAAAAAAAACCCTTAAAACTAATCTAAAACTTCTAAAATACCAACAAATTAACCCCCAACAACCAAAATAAAGCTTCAAAAATATCATCTAACCAAAACAAAACCCCTTAAAACCAATATTTTTTTTAAAATACCAGAATAGATGAATTGCTTCTAAGTGATAATAGGCCACAAATAGTAAAACGTCTTAATCATTTTGTTTAATTTATTATTAATAATTTGTGTCATCCATAGTCTAATAACATGTTTAACAATATAAAATATTTTTTATTTTAAAATACATCATAATTTTTTTATTTAATTTTTTATTTAATTTATTAATAATTTGTTGTCATCCTTACACTATGATGTTGTTGGCAATTTCTATGTTTAGAAGTGTGATTGTAGTTACAATTTAAAATGTTTTTTATTTTGAAATGTATCACAATAATATTTTTTATTTTATTTATTTTTAACATCAGCATGATATAAAAACATAAAAATTAATTTAATTTAAATAAAATAAATTTTTTAAATTTTCATGAAATAGTAATTTAGTAGCAATACCAAATGCACCCTAAACACATTAAAACCCTTTTACCCAATAATTTTAATTACACTCAACAATCAACCTCAAGTGATTGAGTTGATGGTCAATGAGGTTTGTTCCATTTTTGGACCTTTTAAGTTCAAATCTTGAAGTTAATATCTATGGAAATATTATTAAAAAAATTTAATCACAAGAGTTGATAGGAGAGATGTAATATTAAGATCATTTAGAGAGGAATTTAATCTTGGTTGATGTATAATGATGTATAAGTAAATCCAAAAATATCTTTATCATATATTTATATATATATATATATTTTAAATATACCCAATAATTTTAATTACATGATTTGTATAAGATAGTGCCTAATTAAGTTTGAGAGGTGATGCTCCCCTCCTAAAAAAAATATTTTTAAAAAAATCAATTTAATTCTAAATTTTAAATATGTTTTCATATCGTTCTCCTGGAAAAAAAATTATTACAAGTATTATATTAATATTTATCTTAAAAAATGATTTAATCTTAAATCATTCGAGAATATTTTATCATAAAACTAAAATGTAAAAGAAAAGAAAAGAAAAGAAAATTACATGGTACGAGTTCCAAAGTCTT
>Ga0307510_10002533_pt1 | contig 20841 bp, 16 predicted proteins | sample 12_EM_MG_FD_207224 | JGI IMG/M metagenome (GOLD analysis project Ga0307510, IMG submission 207224) | Populus trichocarpa ectomycorrhiza microbial communities from riparian zone in the Pacific Northwest, United States - 12_EM | ecosystem: Host-associated > Plants > Roots > Unclassified | place... | reverse complement strand
TAGTATATAAGACCTACGAATTTAGGTGAACAGTCCTTAGACTGTTCTCTTGTCATCCCCCACACTGGAGCCTTTCAAAGCTCCCTCCTCGCCAGCAGCAACCCGCCCGTCGTCGTCCCCAGTCTACCCGCTCCCGCCCCTTCTAGTATTTTGCCTCTTCCTCCTCAACGTCTCCTTGCTGCTCCTTTGGATCAGCCACCTTCAACTCCGTTCCCTCGTCGAGTCTCGCTACCAATAAAGTAGTGAGTTCCCGACACTGGGTCAGACTCCTCTAGAAACCAGAAGGTTGGGTTACTACTCAAAGAGGAATACTACAAAGACCACAACTCGGTTGGTGGAACAAATCAGACCCATAGCACCCAGACTACGTCAGTGCAGAACATTTTAGCCCAACACTCCATACCACTATCAAGCAATCACCAGATGAAGAAATACTTGCAGAAGGAGTCCATCATATTGCAACTCTCCAAGGAAGTAACCCATTCACAGAACAACCCCCTGTCCTTCCCCAAATTGAAGCAGCAGTCCACCAAGGCATTAGCATCCCTCTTGACACTACCCCTGCCACTGCTATTCACCCCCAGTTATCTATCTGAACCACAATGGCAGGACAACAGGAGGGAATTAATGTTGCTACTGGACAAACTGGACAAGAAGCACAAAGAATTAATGTCATCACCAACCCTACCAATGGTGCTCTTAAAGGAAATCCACCACCCATCTTCACTGGAGACAGGAGCACAACCAGAAAATTTATAAACAACTTCGACCTCTAGAAAGCAATCAACCAACAAAATGATATCATGAGAAAACCCTTTTCCAGAGTCGTTACCCTTCTCACCTACATGGATGGTCCCCTAGTAGATGCTTGGAAAGAGGAACAAATGCACAAACTCCAAGAAGCAATGGATGACAGAAGCCAGGAAACCAATGAAGATCTTTGGGACAGCTTCTTGGAAAGATTCAAATCAGCCTTCACCAACCAAAATCAAAGGGAGGAAGCCTACCAGAAATTATGCAAACTCAAACAAGGAGAAACCTTGATAATTTCTTTGCCAAATTCAAACAACTTGCCAATGAAGTGGGAGTTCCCCTAGATGACAAGGGAACCATTGAAACCCTCAAACATGCTATGAAACCACCACTCACCAGAGCAGTTATACATTCGCCTAACTTCTACCCAAACACAGAAAGTCCATGGACCGTCAAAAAATGGGAAGAACAGGCCAGAAAATCTTATCAGCAATGGCTGGCCGCCTCTCAATTCAGTCAGCAAAAACAAGGACTTTATAAAGCCTTTGGACTGACACCCACGCAAAACCAAGGAAAAGGCAACCAGTACGGAAGAAACAGAACTTCCGGACCATGCACCACCTTCCAAGGAGGACATGCCATGGACATTGATGCCAGTAGAATGGGACAAACATATTCCGATGCTAAAAAGAAACAACTCATGGACAAAAACAAATGTTTCTATTGTGAAATCAAAGGACATCAAGCCCGCATCTGTTGCAAGAAAATACCGGACCATGCCAAAAGTGGCAAAACTGCTGACAACAACATTTCCACTGTTTGAGGCCAAGGTCCTATTGATATGACCCCAGACAACATCTCCAGTTTCTTAACAGAACATATGGGCTCACTTGATGAAGATACCAAGCTGAGCATCATTGAATCTCTTATGCTGAAGGATTTTCCTCAAGCCCAAAACTAGCTGCCATAGTTAGGGCATTTTGCCTCGATAGTGTTTTTGTAAATCGCTCAAATTCTGTGCAAATAAAAGTTGCATTTTTACACTATCGAGGGAAGGCAGAAGAAACAGTTCTACTTGACACTGGAGCAACTGAAAATTTTATCGATCATACAACTGTCATCAAACTATGCTTAGGAATAAAGAAACTCCCCTACCCCCATCCAGTATTTAACATCGATGGAACCCTTAATCAATATGGAACTATCACTCATGCTTGTGACCTACTTGTTACTAAAGGCAACAAAAGGGAACATCAAAGGTTCTTTGTCACTAATCTAGGACGCAATCGTCTCCTCTTTGGCTACCCATAGTTTAAAGCATTTAAACCAGAAATTGACTGGGAAAAGGAAACACTCTTAGGCCCAAAAGTCCAAATGGAAACCCTATTATTTGGAACTCTCCAACATGCAAAAACATGGGTCAAAAACAAGATACCAGTTAATGAAGACCTTATCCTTGAAGCACAACAAACTAGATGCAATCTATGGTTGGGAGTAACCCCTTTAGAAATAAAGGGAGGCCCAGTGGAAGTCAATCACACCCATACAGCAGTAGAAATGGCCCATAGGTATGCAACAGAACATGGGAAGGAGGAAATCACTCTCCTGGAAAAATTCAAACATCACACAGCACTATTTTCAGATAAAGAAGCAAATAAATTTCCCCCAACCCATGGAGAAGGAGACCATAAAATCATACTAATGGACACCGCCCCCACTTGCTTCAACTGCAAAGTCTATCTGCTTTCAAGGGATGAACAAAAGGCAGAGGATCAATTTATCGATGAAAACCTGGCCAAAGGATATATCACACCATTGGATTCCCCTTACGGTTTTTCAACCTTCATGGTCCCCAAAAAAGACTCAAAAGAAAAATGGTACATTATTGATTATCGCCCCCTTAATGCAGTTACCAGAAAAGATGTCACCCCACTCCCCAATCTCAAACAGTGTATTGAAAACCTACAGGAAATGGAATTATTCAGTAAATTTGACATCCGCTGGGGTTATAATAACATCTGAATACATGAAGGGGACCAATGGAAAGCAGCTTTCAAAACTCATCAAGGATTATTTGAACCAAAAGTAATGTTCTTTGGCATGAGCAATTCACCAGCAAGTTTCCAACGCTTTATAAATGGTATTCTTGAAGAGTTATACAAACACTTTGAGAAGAAAGGTATACTTGAAATATGGCAAATACTCCAAAATTACATGGACGACTGCGGAATAGGAACCCTACTCAAAGACTTCAACCTTCACATTGACATCATCCATTTCCTATTCGACCTCCTTACATGTCATGGATTACATCTCAAATTATCAAAATCCATTTTCATGCAACCACAAATGGATTTCTTAGGTGTTTGAATATCAAAAGATGGAGCTACAGTTGATCAAGCTAAAGTTGCAGGACTCAGGGACTACCCATGTGAACTCAAAGACAAACGACAAGTCTGTGGATTCCTAGGAGTCTCTGGGTACCACTACATATTCTGTCCAAATTTTAGCATCATCACCGCACCACTCACAAAACTCACTGGGAAAGATGTACCCTTTGAATGGGGACCCCAACAAAAGGAAGCTCAAAACAAACTTATTGATATGATTACCCATGCACCAGTACTTGTTTGACCAGACCCTAGCTGACAATTCGAACTCAAAATAGATGCATCACAAATTCAAACAGGTGCTATACTGTATCAACAAGACCCCCCTATCACAAAACCAGATAGTACTCAGAAACCAGGACCAAGAAGACCAGTAGGATTCCACTCCCAGAAATTTACTCAAACTGAACAAAACTACCCTATCTATGACTGAGAATTCCTGGGAGTCATGCAAGGACTACGCTGCTGGTCTCATCTTCTCAAAGGGACAACCATACCTGTTCTAGTTTTCACTGATCATGCCAACCTCCATTACTACCGGGAACCTAGGAAAATAGGCCCTCGTGTCGCTGGATACCTACCCAAACAAGAGCAATACAACATTATTCTAGAATACAAACCTGGTGCCACTAATCGTGCAGATGCATTATCTAGAAGACCCAACTACAAGGGACGCAACCCAATTCATGACAATGTTACTATCTGGCTGGATCACTATTTCTGCAACAATCACACCTCAATCTGAGTATTTGACATGGATAGCATTGGCGATAACTTGGACAGATGTATCAAATTAGCTCAATATAAAGAGCAACCATTACTCAAGAAATGGGCACCAATACATAATCTCTCCTTATTGGATGGCACACATTGGTATCACAGGACTGCCCTGGTTGTCGTGGCAGACAACGCTCTTAGGCGGGGAGTAATTGCCCTTTTTCATGACCACGTGACTGCTGGGCATGCCGGAATCACCAAAACACTCCAGTTAATTACCCTATACTACTGGTGGCCCAACCTGAAAACCTTTGTCACAGAATACATCAAAGTATGTGCTACATGCCAAATAACCAAAGTCAACACCCATTCTACCCATCCACCCATGTTCCCCATTACTCCTGCAGATAACGCATGACCCTTCGAAACCATCGCAATGGACTTCATCACTAAACTCCCACAATCAGGGGGCGTTGATACCATTCTCATGATCATGGACACTGATTGCTCTAAAGCGTCTATCTTCATCCCATGTCACAAGACTATCAACTCAGAAGGGGTAGCCTTACTCTATCTCAATCATGTCATCCCTCACTATGGCATTCCCCGCAAAATCATATCAGACCATGATGTCTGCTTCGTATCGAAATTCTCAACAGAACTCTGCCACATCCTCAACATCTATCAGAATATCAGTATGGCGTATCACCCTCAAACTGATGGAGCAAGTGAAAGAACCAATCAAACCTTGGAGCAATATCTCCGAGTATTCTGCAGAACACAACAGAACAACTGGCATGCATGGTTACCACTCACTCAGTATACCAAGAACTCATAGCCATCCGCAACTACCAAGAAAACACCATACAACTTACTTATTGGATACACACCCCAAGTTCACCAACCAACCAGGAAAACCACCATCCCCTCCCTAGAACAACAACTCTTATCTATTGAAGAAGCCAGGAAAGCTGCCCAAGAGGCCCAATGTAAAGTGCAAGAATCCTGGATAAAAGAGAAGCCACGATACATCCCCTTTGCAGTAGGCTCAAAGGTCTGGCTAGAAGGAACCAATTTATGACTTCTGAGCAATACCACACCCAAGCTTTTCCCAAGGAGATACAGACCTTTTAAGGTAGTCTCCCAAACATCAAAAGTTGCTTACAAACTCAAACTCCCTTCTACCTGGAAAATCCACGACGTCTTTCACACCTCATTACTCATGCCTTACAAAGAAACCAATCAACATGGCCCTAATTTTATCAAACCACCTCCTGATATTCTAGAAGGAGAACCTGAATGGGAAGTCAAGAAGATTCTAAAAGAGAGGTCTTTTGGCCATTGGAAGAAGAAGCAGTACCTCATGCGATGGAAGGGCTACTTGCCAGCTCATGACTCATGGATTAACTCCAAGGATCTCCATGCCCTGGAGTTACTAGTGGACTTTCAAAAGCAATCCAAGAGTATAAGAACCCTTCGATTTGACAACTCAACCTTATCCCCTTCATGTCCAGTAACCTCACCATCCCTTACTATCAAAGCTATGTCTACCAGTGAGAACAGTGCACCATCTATACCTGCAAACACATCAACTAGAATGGCGACATATCCCTTTTCTCGATGATTGTCACTCCAGGACATGCCACTCGCTATAGCTGGACCACTGGAACCCAACATGGCAATGGATATATCGTCACCTGTGAGGACACCTCTGACAATTACCCTGGGAGAATTACCCGCTCCACCAGTTACCTCCCCCAGCCTAGCTTCTCAGTCATCAACACCAACCCTCCCAGTACCACCACCGACATTCCTAGCACCCCCTCCTGCTACGGGGCTTTCTACATCCCCCTTCTAGAGACTACTTGCCCTGGTAGATGCCACAGTAAATGTGACCACGTCCCCACTCCCATTTGACGATTGGTCCCCCAACCCTCCCCCTTCATCTATACCAGATACCCCAAACCCTTCACCATCCCACCCGCTAACACCAGTAATCCTCCACCATACCACATCCCATCTCCCATCATTCTTCCACAATCAATCCCAGTCCCCCCCTTTGGAGTACTAGGAGACTCCACTAATGATCTTTGGAATAGGGACACCTACCCAAGAGGATGTAAAAGATGTCAGGAAGAATTGTCAAGCACTGTTGAAGGCTATGGAAGTACACCGAAGGCTCGAAAGTACTCTTGAAGCTTGGACAGAGGGACTCATGCCTGCTATCAACATTCTTGGCAATGATGGTCTTGACAACACCATCTTCACCACTAGCTTCAAAGACTTCTCCACAGTTCAACATCTCTTCTTTGTTCCTCAAATCCTAGCTGAGGTAGAGCCCTTCTTGAATGAAGACAGTGTTCAAAGTGACAAACTTGAGTCACTCACCACTCGATACAACCCCACCATCTCACAATCTAGTACTCCATCCCCCATCACTATTAACCTGCCACTGAGTGATGAACTCAAAGATCCCACATACCCTGGAGAAGAATGGGCTCGCTTCGATGCTGGCAATCCTGGGCACTACCCCCTTGTCTTCTCTAACGAAGAAGGTCAACCAGAAGTGGCCAAGTATATTTGTTTTTGTGCCATGGAGGAAGACACTTATCTGGTTGGAACTTGAGAGAAGAATGAGAAAGAGTATGCCACTCTGCTACAGGCAAAAGCCTATCCCTCCCCCAATTGTAATCATCAAGGAGTCAAAGACACTGACCTCAATATTTTTCATCCCACACATCTTTCTCGTCTTATGGTGGACATGGCGCTGGTCAACCTTAAAGACCCTGGGGTTCTCACTGATGTGCATAGGCTTAGGGGCTATCACAATATTCTTTCTTGAGTCAAAAGACAACATCTCAAACTAGATAAAGAAGAGACCAATGCTGAGGCAAAGTTACTTACTATGGAGCAATGTCTTGCCTCCAGCACAGTCCGTACCCATCTCCAACAACACCTCCTTGCCACATGTCCCCCTTCCCCCCCTACCTTCCTTATCCCCACTTGTGACTACCGGGTTCCATGCATTTTTGCCACTCAAGGTCCACCCGATGTCAAAGAAGGAGAAGATAGTCAAGAATGCCATGCAGTACTCAGAAAACAATGTCAGGGAGCTAAAGTCAAGTTTCCATATTGCCTCAGGTACAATCAGGATGAACCCAACCACAGGGTCAAGGAGTGCCCCCTTTGGAAGACCTGTTGCTGGTGCCTCAGCACCCAACATGCTCACGATGAGTGTCCCTCCCCCCACACTTCCTGTGCAACCAATCGCTGCCTTGTTTATTTTGGACATCCCAACTTCAGTAGCTATTGCTTAGCAACCCTGGCTGGACTTCTTCATCACAAGTTGGAGGTCACATTCCAGAATATGGAGTGGGACAACGCTGACACCTTTTATGCAGGATCTGACATCTAGTTGTATGGTAGCAACTCTCTAGGAAGGGTGTCATGTTACGCTCCTGGGCACTTGGCCCACATTTTTCTTTCTTTCTTGACCATTATGTACTTATACAATTACATAACTTCGACTCACATGACCGCTTACCTGTACAACAGAGCCATCTTGTCGGGAACTTCATTGTTCCCTTCTTATGGTAGTCTGTGACCACCATCATTCGTGACTCTATTGTTCCATGACACCTATTGTCTGTGACTCCATTGTTCTCTCTATTTGTATGCTTAGTCAGGTAGCTGCCCTTTTGTATATAAGCTGGACTTATATCCTAGAGTTGGGCCTTCAGCCTGACTTAGTTTGCAATCTATTGCATTCTTAGTCCTTGTTGCTTGAACAAATTATTTCCCTTTTATTCTTCTTTGAAGTTATCTTCAATGCCTTGAAGATACTTTCCATTCCTCTTTATCCTCACCCAGACATTGGTCTTAGTGACCCTCTCACCTTTATCATGTTCCAAAGTCATTTTGGTTATTAAGGGAATTACGACCCTTATAACTTCATCACTACTGCATATCTCATCTTTGCACACGTCATGCCTTAAGGTCCAATAGGCCTTAACATTAGTGCAAAGCTAAGTTAAGACTAACTTAGATAGTATTGCAGACTCTAGGTGCTTGACTTAGAGTGCAAGAGGATTACTTAGAGTGATAGGAACAGGAGTGAACGCTCTAAGGAGCTTTAAGGTCCTGGGATTGCAGAAAGACCAAGTCTGGAGAGTTGGGGGCTCTTCAGAAGGTCTTATATACATGAGCTACCTAGTCATCTATCTAGCAAGTCAAGGAATGTGTAGCAAGCCTTGGTAATGGATAAGTAAGTAGTTACTAAGGTAAACTATCATATGCAAAAGAGATTACAGTCCACAGTAGAGAACTGTCTCACATGTTAGAGATATACTGAGTGGTATGACTCTGAATAAGTTGAAATGACTTGTACAGTATGGCTGATGTAATGTGTGGGAGTAGTGGTTGGAATAGGAAGGTATTGTGGCTGTAATGTAATTAGTATGCATTAAGTGATAACTGCTATGTATCTAGATAATGGATAGGTCCAAGAGTGCAGGGACATGGGAAAGCAGACCAAGTATTGTACTAATAAGGAAGGAGAGCTGATATAAGTGAATGTGCATTGTTAAGCAGTACTTAACTGTGTAAATGTTTGATAAATTGAAGAGCTGTAACATCTCAAGCCTTCCAATAACCTTCCAGCAGTAGTATACATTTACACCTGGGGATGAAAGGTTTGAACAACTCAGGCAACTCAACTCAGGTGAGTCAGAGTCAACTCAACTCTCCAGCAACACTAGTGCTAATTGTGTTGAACCTGAAGGTGGAGGTCATCCTGATGCTGGTGCAACATCTATAAACAATGTTCACACCATGTCTCTTCCCTATCATACCTATCACCAGAGCATGACTCTCCCTCTTCTTACACCCAGCCAAAGCAGTTCAGATGTAGATTCTTATGCTTCCCCTCCAAGCAACAGGTCCCCCTCAAGCCCTACCCAACTTTACTCTCCTTTGGCCCCTCCTTGTCCATCCTACCTTGCCAATACACAGAATAGGTGTTCCTGGTCTGCTGCTGACACCTCAATTCACCCTCCCCTTGATGCTGAATGTGCCTCTACTCCTCCAACATGTGTAGTTAGTCCCTTTGTTAAGGCTTCAATGGGCCTTGATAGTACAACTTGTACTAAGAGTGAACTGGTGGCAAGTACTTTGAAGGAGTAGAAGTCTCTAGTGTTGCTAGAGACAACTCTGAATGGCTTATGTAAAAGATGAGGAAAATGGAAGGCACAAGGGGGGCTTTCAAGAATGTTGATATTGAGAATCAAGTCAAGCTTAGGGCTTGACTGTCGAAATACTGGGCGCTTATATACAGGCAGGCTGGCGCACGGGCCACAATCACTAAGGTAGGTACTTCTGGTCAAGAGGCATCTGTCTGGATTGCATGGAGGTCCGTGGATGAATGCTGCGGTCTGTATGAGTCGAACAATAGAGAATGAGTGAGAGCGAATGAAGGATCAAGGAATTGTCTAATCTATCCTTAACCAGGGAACAATGGTGGCGGGTCATTTCAAGAAGAGAAGCGTTGTCATGATGTGATGTTGACCACAAGGTTTGAGGGTGATCTGAGAAGATCTGATCTCTGCATGCACATTCTGGTCTAATAGGCATCTAGTATAAGCAACTACCCTTTATGGTAGTCAGCTTTGATGGAGACCCAGTTAAGGGCCATGTCGCTATCCGTGTCATCTGTAGAGCTCTGCATGGATGAGGGATTGTCTGCAGATCCTTCTGAAGAGGTCAACTGGTAGCTCTGACTCTGGGGTGAGATGCCAGCTATGGGCGATGAGACTGAAGGGGTAATTGACTGGTAACTGCCTTTACAACTGGTATGTTGTTATATGGGTGCTGAAGAGAGACTTGTGGGTAACAGGGAGTGCTTGTGGGACACAGGACTACTGGGCTGAGTGAGGTATGCTTCCCATGGTTCGATAGGGGACTCTTCCGGGGATAAGGTATGTATCTGGCCTCCAGGAACATCAGGTTCATAGCGAGTGACTGGTTCTGGCTCTAAGGATGGCATGTCCTCCATAGGACTGTCTGGACCTTCCAGTGGGTTTTCTACTGGGAGTGTCTCTTGGTATGTCTCCATTGAGGAGTATTCCCAATGGTGGATGTTCCAGGGGACAGGGATGAGGGGCTTGACTGGTGGCTGATCAAGGGGTGATGGTGGTTTGGATGGTTCACTGGGCGGTAACAGTGGCAGGTCTGGTAGGGGTGACAGGTTCAATGGTAATGGTTGCTTAGCCATAGGTGGAGGTTTAGATAGGGTAATGAGAAGGGGATCCAATGACTGAGAGAAAAATGGGGGTGGATTGTAACATCCTTGTCATATGCCCATACTCACTCAAGCACATCCAATTACACTTCTGTAGAGTCAGATGCACCCCCTGCTATGCCCACCATTGGTCAGATGTCCACTACACCTTATCTCTGTGACAATGGCACTCCACCGCCTAATTGCACTCCTTTACCAAGACCTTCTTGAGCACCACCCTCTGCCTTTTGTTTCCCTTTCCAGGCTTATGGAGGCAACCCAGATCCTGGCCTTTCAATCCCTGGTCTGTAGCTTCAACACCCACAAAGCACACCTCTACCATTACAAGTTCTGCTACATCCTCAGAGACCCAAACACTCCTCTACAACCTCCCCTCCCCTGTGCCCCTCTCCTCTCCCTTCCATGCCAAAAGGCAAGGTCATTTTCCCCACATTGCCAAGCTATTCTGGGTGCCCTGCAAACTAGAGACCAGCTAGTGGGAGGGCAAGCCCTCATCTACATTCAGCCATACCTTCTTAGGTCCAAGTTGATCTGGAAGTGTTTGCAGAGTGATGCAGGAAGTGGTGAGTTAGCAAGGCACTCTATGTTGAATGAATTGCAATTTTCATTGTGATTGATGTGTTTTTTTTTCTTACAGGCAGGTATTTCAACCAGAATGAAGAGGCCAGATGACAGATGACACAAATGCTAACCACATTGCCCCTGGCACAACATGCCCCATTCTTGAGACTATAGGCATTGATCCACTTGGCATATCAGGCTAGCATAAATGTACAACACACCATGGAATTCAGAGCCCACCTATCTGTGACACTTCCTGGTGGGTCCTATATGCCTCTATTGCAAGCAGACCCTACAGGTTGTACTGCCTAGAAGGAGTGTTTTGAGGCCTTTGAGCACTTTGTCCGAAGTTGATATATGGTTGGCATGCCAGGAACAAAACCATTCTTCAAGGGCCTATAGGCTCTCATAAGGCTGCAAATTGTTCCTGAGCACCTTGGTGGTACAGGTTTTCAAAGAAGCAGGGTGAGCTGGCTTTTTCAGCCTAATCAGCAAACATCAACATGACTATTTTTTTATTTTTTTATTTTTTTATTTTTTTTGGAATTCAGAGTTTATTGTCCACTGTGTAAGCAACAAGACATCATGGTACAACTACAACTAACTACCATCATAGCTAACTGCGCGCACCATTTAGCAACCCAGGATTATAGATATCAGACTGTCGAGTTAAACAGATGTAAATAAAACAAAGAACGCCATGGGCGTCCCAGGACCAAGAGAAAGTGACCACCCGCGGGACCAGTCCCACAGGCTGAAGTTGTGAAAACCAGCCAAAGGAGAATACGGAGGGGGGAAAATGGGGTAAGGGAGGGGGGTAACGAATGTAAGGTGGGGTGACGTGTAGTGGCGCCACCCCATAGGGGGGGTCAGGCCCCTATAGATACGGAACATAAAGTTAGCGGGAGGAGTGAACACGGTGACAAACCTGAGTCCCGTTGGGCGCTCTGTACCCAGTACGCATGACCGTGACCACCCGGCTGCCCGCTCGAGGACAGCTGGAGGGATGGGGCAGTGAGGCCGAGTAAGGGGGAGCCACGCCCGCCAGGGGGAGCCACGCTGTGGGCCGGGGGCCGCGGAACGACGCCAAGATGGGGCGTCAGCATCAGAAGACGCTATGGGCTGGCGAAAGGCGGGGGTGAAGGGAGGGGGGGACGGAAAGGCGCAGAGGGCAAGGCGCCTCAGGAGGGGGGTAAGTTGAAATCTATAGGCCATGGCTGGAGACCCTCAAGCCCGAAGGCGAAGGTCCCACGGCTCCCATGCCCAAGCCCGTGAGGGGTGGGCAGAGGGGAGGGGTCGACGGAGATGAAAAGGGCTTACACACATGAGAAGCCCGTTTGTGATGGGGTCCCAGTGATCGTGATGCCTAGAGTGCCATGTGAAGCCAGTGAAGGGTCACAGAGGGCAAGGTGCTGTGAGAAGCCTGGCAAATGGGCAGGGTCCCAGAGGGTGGGGGTGGATGGGAAGGGTGGGTCCCAGAGCTGGGGGTGGCACGTCTGAGACGGCGGGAGACAGAGGCCGGGGGGTAGTCGATGGCCGTATACCTAGTATGTGGGTGGGCTGTACCTTTTGAAGAACTGGCTGTGGCCAGCAGGGCGATCCCAAGCCACCAGGGCGGCGGCTGATGATGAAGGAGTGGGGTGTTGACGGTGGTGCCGAGTAATAGACCAAGGGGTCATCAACGGGGTGACAGCCAGTGAAGTCCCGGGGTTTGAGGTCCCAGGAGTCGCCAGCCGGCGAACCCCCCTGGTGGGCGACGCTAGGTCAAGCCCGGTCCCAAGCGTGGTCGCTTTAGGGACACTAACCAGGAGGGAAGAGGGGGAGAGGGAGACGAGGGGAGTGTCATCTATGCCTCGAAAGGAGAGTAAGACACCAGCCCCACTAGGGGGATGGTGGTGGTAAGGGAAAGAAGGGATGAACATGACTATTTTGGTTCATGCAGTGGCAATGATTTCATGCTCAAAGCTGTCAACATTCTCAAAGGAGTTGGTCTGACTTGTCACACACTTTGTGCCTTCTGATGTTCTGTTCTTTGAATAGGTCCTGGGATTCAATGAAAGCCCTTCCATATGCACATCAACACTAACACTCAGTTCTCCCATTCATACCTTCTCTGCTTCCATCCATGCTAGGTCTTAATCACAACCCCTCTGTTTGAAGCCACCTATTCCAATACGCTTGAATCTGGCAGCACAAGATTTGTCTCTTGCAAAGAGGCCAAGGGCCCCAAGTGACCCATTCCTTGATAACCCCTGCACTATCACAGTCCTACTCATCTTCTCCTCATTCCAACACTATCCCACTATCTACCTCTCTTTCAGATACCATAGAAGATGTATTCAACCCTCACCCAGCCACAACATATGCTTCCCAAGATATCAATAAGGAATATATGAGAATTTGGACCTTGCCTAACCTCACAAACCCAGAGGTTTTACAACTCTTGAAGGTCTTCCCAGTGTTTATCACATCTCATGCTACCCCTTCTCATGCCCTTTCTCCCCATATGGCCATCAACAGGCAGGTTCAGTTCCAGCTAGTCCTTGCTTGCCCAGTCCTTACACCCAAACTAGCCAATCCATACCAACTTTTGGCACTACATCCTATAGATATGGGGTCTCCTCCTCACACCATCTTCCCTAACCAAAAGCTAGGTATCTCAGTTGCAATCTTATACATCTAGCACTCTATCATGTTCTTTCCTTTCACCTCCTCCCCATAGTAGCACTACAGGGTTCAAATCAAAGCTTGATATCCCATATAGTGAAATGCCTACCTACTCAAACATGTTCCCTTCCACCTCTTATGGGCCCACCAGCACAAGTGCAATGACCCAAATTACATTATTGAGATGACTACAGATATCACTATGGTCACTGCTGACTTCAGTGCAAAATGTTGTTGCAGCATGGAAAAGTCGCTTACCCTCTATCAACAATTTGTCAGAAGTTGGTTCTACTGAATTATCAACAGATGTGACACCAGAAGAGGGATTCTTTATCATCTGGCACTGGGTGTTGTGGGGTTTCCAATGAAAAAGAGCATTGATGGGCAGTGAATCAGGTTCTACCACATTTGGAAGAAGTGGTTCTTCATATAATCAAGAGGATTTCAACATCCCCAGTACTCCAAGGACAAGCACATCACTTATGCCAAGTGGCATAGTTCCCCTGCCATTTGATCTAACTGAATTAGAAATGAACCTTTGCTAAAGGCAGTCAAGAGGTGCATCCAGCCTTCAGTCTCAGGTGACTGTTGGTTGCCTATATCATTCAATCCTTGGGATGATCTCTTGGCATGCACTTCTTACCTGTGCTGTGACTTTGTTTCTATGGACTAACCACTTTCTCTTACAGCCTCTCCATATCAGACCTCTGTGGTACCTTAATGTGTACATGCCACCTCTGTATAGGTGGCAAAGATATCAAGCAGTCATGTATCCCAACATGCTCTTACTCTCCTGGATTGCCCAAGGTGGCAGGCAAGGAATTGTAACTCTAGATCTGCTTAATTGCACAGAAGTCTGTTTAGTAGCTTTACCAACACACTGAGTGAACAAGATGACATTGGTACTATTGCTACAAGGACACAGACTGAAAATGCTCAAGCAGAGCACCAGAGGGCCTTGGGGAGTTGGGTTTGGTGGAGATATTGTGGCCCTTTCAATTGTTTTACAGTGACGGCTTGGAGAGGTTGGGTGCTGAGTTGGCTAGAGAGTATGTGTGCTGGTTTAATGCCATTTGGTACATTCTATAATGGTGTTATTCTTTTTCTCCCTGGACTTACTGTATTACACTCCTGGGCACTTGGCCCATATTTTCATTCCTTTTCCTGTCTGATATGTACTTATACAATCACCTGACCTTGACTCACATGACTGCTTACCTGTATACCAGAACCACTTTGCTAGGAACTCCATTGTTCCCCCTTTTTGTATGTTCTCTATTGTTCTCCCTTTATGGTAGTCTGTGACTGCCATTGTTTGTGACCTCATTGTTCTGTGACCCTTATTGTTTGTGACTTTATTGTTCTCTCCTTTTGTACACTTAGTCAGGTAGCTGCCCTGTTGTATATAAGCTGGACTTATATCCTAGAGTTGGGCCTTAAGCCTGACTTAGTTTGCAATCTATTGTGTTCTCTGTCCTTGTTGCTTGAACCAATATTTCCCTTCTATCTTTCTTTGGAATTATCTTCAAATCCTTGAAGATACTTCCCATTCCTCTTTACCTCCACCCAGACATTGGTCTTAGTGACCTTCTCACCTTTATCACATTCCAAAGTCACTTTGGTTATTAAGGGAATTACAACCCTTGTAACTTTGTCACTGCTGCATATCTTACCTTTGCGCATGTCATGCCTTAAGGTTCAATAGGCCTTAACATACTACATGCTTAGGGAGGTTCTCAATGCTCAGTCACAGTATCTGATCAGTCTGAAACACAATTACCAACTGGCTCCATGCATACGATCTGCTTGATAAAAAGCATGAGTACTCACTCTGGATCTGTGGTATATGGATCATATTCTACAATATTCCTCCTGCCCATGGAAAGCATTCCGGACTTTTCAGACTTTCAATCTCTTTTGGGGTCTAGCACAGGGTCTTTGTCCTGTCAGCCATTGTTGCACTCACACATTGTTGATAATGCTGCCATCTCTAACCAAACCATTGTCTATCCTAGGGACCCATGGGTGATCACTTCCAGTCACAGTAACTCTCTATATTCATCAGCAAAAGTGCAAAAAGTAGGTAAGGGGCTTCCAAGGCAAAGATGGCCCCTTCCAAGGCAAAGTTATGACTATACAGGGCGTGGGTCGACCTATACAAGGGCTTACAAGGCATCAACTACACTACCTCCATTTGAAACTTTTGCTGATGTTGTATATCATCCATGATGGACCCAGGCAAGGAATTTGAATTGACTCTACAATGGGCTGAGGATGCATGACCTGGATTGGGCTTTGGTCTTGGACTTGCAGGTGCCATCATTGGAGAAGGTTTGTTATGCTCCTGGGCACTTGGCCCATATTTTCTTTCTTTTCTTGACCACTATATACTTATACAACCACCTGACCACTTCTCACATGACTGCTTACCTGTATAACAGAGCCATCTTGTTGGGAACTTCATTGTTCCCTCTTTTTGTATGTTCTCCATTGTTCTCTTCTTATGGTAGTCTGTGACCACCATTGTTTGTGATGCCATTGTTCTGTGATGCCTATTGTTCTGTGACTCTATTGTTCTTCTCATTTGTATGCTTAGTTAGGTAGCTGCCCTGTTGTATATAAGCTGGACTTATATCCTAGAGTTGGGCCTTAAGCCTAACTTAGTTTGAAATCTATTGCATTCTCAGTCCTTGTTGCTTGAACAAACCATTTCCCTTATTTGAAGTTATCTTCAAATCCTTGAAGATACTTCCCATTCCTCTTTATCACATCCCAGACATTGGTCTTAGCAACCCTTTTGCATTTATTACCTTCCAAAGCACTTCAGGTTACTAAGGAAATTACAACCCTTGTAACTTCATCACTGCCACATACCTTACCTTTGTGCACATCACATCTTAAGGATCAATAGACATTAACAAGATTCACCTGTTATAGTGTCAAGCAGCCTGATACTCTGGCAGGACATTATCCTTCATCATTACACCCCCACCAAGCACCAGTGTGGTATATCTCATGCATATGCTGTGGGCTCAGAATTGGCAGTATCAGTGTCTGATAACACTTTCTTTTCATCTGGAGTATGGACTGGCAGTGGACAGTCCACTTCTCACTCTTTATCTTCTCATTCTGAGACATATCACGACACCACTCACCAACACTAGCTCTTCCATACCCACAAAGGAGATGTTAGGCTCTGGAATGGTAGTCCTACTAATATATCAAAGAGAAGGAACCTTGCATCTTGACAGCTCAGCTGGGGCTGGTTGTTCAGCCTTTACCTCCAACTCACTGTCAAGGACCACTAGACTCATGCAATCTTGCACTGTAAGGACACCATTACTCTGTCACCTGCCCCAGAGAAGCCTCCACATGGCTGTCAGAATGCAAAGCAGGGAAAGGACAAGTCAAAGCCCAGGTAAGCACTTCCCTCCCAGATTGTGGCAACAGGAGAAGATACCTAACACCAATCCCTTAATCAGGAGCAACTTTCACTGCAAATGGTCATGGGTCAGAACACTAATCAGTGAAACCATGCTCAACTCTATCAAGGTTCTCCCCCCAACCCTTCCAACCTTCTCTTGCAGGCAGAGGCTACCAACAAATGCAACTCCCTTCCTGTCCATATAATTCCTTTGATCCCTTAAGGCCTAGTTTCCTTGGAGAGTAAATCTGACAACCCTCCCTCCACCCCTACCAAGGCTTGCCCTCCCATTCACCCTGCTCCCAAGTTGACCCCCTGTCCTATGTGCAAGCTTGCTTACCACTGTCAGAACATCAATGATATACCCTCTACTCCAACCCCTTCTAAATCCATGTCTGTCCCTTGCCATCAAGGACAGGTACCTACCTGGGAAGGTTGTCCCTTGAACCTCTCACACTCTGTTCCCTTGCTGTTAAGCATCCAGTTAAGTGAGGTGGCCATGCCCATCTGTGATGATCTGACTGATGCTGAGGATGATAATGTCTTTGCACCATCCACCCCACCCATCCTAAGGCTGGCCACGTCACCTGGCAGCAGTTACCAGTCTATGATAATGGTCCCCACACTGTGCTGCTGACCAGCACTTTCTTGAGCTTCCTGTTCCACCCCAAACCAACTTTCTCACCCACCTTGGAGTGCAAGCAGCGACATGTCCATTCTCCAAGCAAGGGGGTTTTCAATCTCTCCATGGATGAGCAAGGCTCATGGAAATTGAGCCCAAGAAGGAACATTGGTGTAGGATTGTGCATGACTGGTATGCCTATGTTGTTGCAGAGTATCTATGGTGTAGCAAGGTGCACCATCATTTGGGGCTTCTCAGTTATAAGGCAGAAGGCAAGGTCCCCTTTCTTTTCTCCATCCAATTACCTTTTCTGATGTATGTGATTAGACCACCTTATGCAAATGGCATGGACCACCCTCTTGTTCAGTATGTATTGTAATCTGATATATAACATTCACACAACTCTAAGCTTCTATCAAAAGATGTTATATTATCCCAAGGTAGTGATAGTATTCAAAACACTGGAATCCCATCTTGGTACTGACCTTTTAGCCACCATTCAACTTTATAGACCAACTGAATGATCAAAATTCTCTGATCTTCATTGATTCTAGCGTACTGAATACTCTGTTTGCCCTTCCACAAAATGCCATGTCCAGATTATCATTATTCACATATACTGTTGGTTTGCAGCCCTAGGAATCCTAGCATTGTGACAATCTAGCCACATGCATGGCTAATAATATCAAAACCAAACATTGTCCCATGCACCCTTTGGAGCATTCATGACCACTACAATGATGGAGGCTGTGGAAGGCAAAGAAGAGGAGAGAAGGCTAAATACCAGTTGATAGAACACATATAGTAGTAGATTTTTTGTTGTAGTGTACGAAAACAGGACTGTAGTTAAAATACAAAACTGTGATTATAATGCAACACCATACATTGCTATGGTTAAGGTGTGACACCATATATGTTATATATGGTTTTATACCCATTTCCTGGACGGTTATGGTGTCCACAGTTACAGTTATGGTTATGGAAATAGGTACCCATGGTATACCCATGACATACCCTAACTGTGGCATGCGGCAGCAGGAGCACTGCAGTACCATGGGTCTTGAATGCAAGCAATGACTGGCTTGCTATATTATCAACACAGGTCTTGTCAGCCTCAAAGAGAGATATAGCCTCCCATCCAAGCTCACCCTTGGATGTACAGATGATGCCAGTGCTACTGCCAAGGCATATGACAAATGGGTATGGAGTTGTGTGGCATGTAGTGTCTTTGGTGTGGGCAGGTATAGTGTTGGTAGTTGTGGTATCAGAGGTATCAATACAGCTTTTATAGCAGTGGCTTTGCATTCACCTTGGGAGCCAAGCTGCTGCCTGTATTGATGTTATAGCTCCTTTGATTTATCAAGCATTTATGCAGTTAAGTACCACTTAATAACATGCAACTGCTTATATCAGCTCCTGTTCCTTATTAGTACAATACCCAGTCCACATTCCCACATTCCCACACTTTTGGACTTACCCACTATCTAGATACTTAGCAGTTATCACTTAATGCATACTAATTAGCTTATAGCCACAATACCTTCCTATTCCAACCACTACTCCCATGCATTATCTTAGCCATATGGTACAAGTCATTCTGACTCATTCAGAGTCATACCCCTCAGTATATCTCTAACACATGAGGCAGTTCTCTACTGCAGACTGTAAGCTCTTTTGTATATGATAGTTTACCTTAGTAACTACTTACTTATCCATTACCAAGGCTTGCTATGCATTTCTTGACTTACTAGATAGATGACTAGGTAGCTTATGTATATAAAAACCTCCTGAAGAGCCCCAACTCTCCAGACTTGGTCTCTTTAGTAATCCTAGGACCATAAGCTTCTTAGAGCATTTTCCTTTGACCCTATTACTCTAAGTAATTCCCTTGCACTATAAGTCAAGCACTAGAGTCTGCAATACTATCTCAGTTAGTCTTAACTTAGCTTTGCACTAAAGTAACTGTGCAACCTAGTGTTGCTGGGGCTTGAGCCGAGGTTTTTGAGAAATCTGCGATACCAAATCAAATCAAATAGCTAAAATTCTGAAACTAAAGATGTAAATAAAATACATTTAGAAGCCGAGGGTCACTTAAGACAACATAGTAATCGGATCAGCCATTAAAGCAGGGCTGTCCTTGACTAGATTTTGCCTTTTTTTTTTTGCAAAATCTAGTTGAGACCAGCCCTGCTTTAACAGCAGATCCAATTGCTATGTTATCTTAAGTGACCCTTAGCTCCTAAATATATTCTATTCACATCTTTATTTTCAGAATCTTAGCTATTTGATTTGATTTGTTATCACAGATTTCTCAAAAACCTCAGCTTGAGCCCTAGCAATACTAACTGCAACCTTTATCTTTAAAGGTGGACTCTAATGCTTACCTGTAAGTACTCAAGGTGAGTATTTACAATACACAGAGTCCATGTATAACAATTGATGCTGCAGCAAGTTGTTAAGGGCCAAGGACCCTAAGGTGCAATATGCACAAGGTTACTGACTAACAATGACAGTGGCAGGACTTGTACTTCAAGGGATTGCAGGTAGTGAACATTGGCCCTTGGTTATGCAAATATAGAGTGCTGTATGCATACAGTCAGTAGGGTTGAGGGTTGAGATGAGAGGGAAGAGTCTTGATGACATTTAAGATGACTTAGAAGGGATGCAGGTAAAAACTGAAGGCACTGTGGGAGCTACAACACTTGGGATTAAACCAAGTCAGGCTTAAGGCCCAACTTTAGTAAACTGGATGGTTTAATATACATCTGGGAGAGTGGTATGAACTCAAGCCTAATACTGTCCCTTATCCCCAAGTTGGTACTCTACCAAAAAACATAAAAACTTCATATTTTATTTTACACATCTAAGTTCTTGAACTACACCTTTGTCCATGAAGTTGAATGAATGAAAACAATGCACTATATGCTGAGATACTAAAATTTGCCATCATCACACCAACTCATGTTGACCATCACTTCTCAAATATGTGCCAAAGCAGTGTTTCAAATATAACAAGGCAGCCACAGTGAATTACACATTGTTGGATCCAGGCTGGCAGGCCAATACCCCTGAAAAACTCATATAATTCGGCAACATGTAGACAGTATATACATGAAATCCCATATGCAGTTTTACCTTTGCCATTGTGAAAGCCTACATGGGCCAACTGAATAAAACCTGACATAGTGTTAAGGTCCAAGGGCCTTAAAGACACGACGTGCGTAGGTTGGTTTGGCGACGACTGGGATTACTCAGTGGGGTCTCCTCCTGAGGTAATGGATCACATGAGTAGCACGGTACCGATTGGCTACGCAGTATATGAGTAAGTCCCCGATAATAAGGGCGACTTCTGAGGTAGATAATAAAGATGAGAAGGAGAGCTTCAAGGGAGCTTTGAAGCGACCAAGAGTTT
>Ga0307510_10002532_pt1 | contig 20843 bp, 16 predicted proteins | sample 12_EM_MG_FD_207224 | JGI IMG/M metagenome (GOLD analysis project Ga0307510, IMG submission 207224) | Populus trichocarpa ectomycorrhiza microbial communities from riparian zone in the Pacific Northwest, United States - 12_EM | ecosystem: Host-associated > Plants > Roots > Unclassified | place... | reverse complement strand
GATTGAGTAAAAAGAAGTGATAAAAAAAAAAAGGAAGGATAACTTACTATCCATCTAGTTGTTTAGCTAAAAGAAATGGGAAGTATAAGAACAAATGATCTAAATTAAAAATTACAAAGATTATAAAAAAAAAAATGGTAGTGGTCAATTCTTCTTTTTAAACTAGAAAGGGTTGGAGGGATCTCTCATTTCTTTAATTAGGCCTTAATTTATCTTTATTATCAAACTAAGAATACGTTTGGGAACGCGGTGCAAACCGTGTTCTTAAAAAATTCAAAAAAAAAATTGGCTAAAATTTAATATGTTTTGTATATTTTAGATCGTTTTGATGTGCTGATGTTAAAAATAATTTTTAAAAAATAAAAAAGCATCATTGGCATGTATTTCGGTATAAAAAATTATTTGAAAAACAACCGCAACCACACTGTCAAATCCTTTAAAAGTATACACCTAATTAATTAAAGAGATTACTAAAAACCCAGGTCATGAAAGGTCTTCCAAGGCTATAAAGGATTAAAAGGATGGTAAAGTTGGATTAGAGCAACTGCAAAATCTACAAAAACAAGTTTCTTTATATAGGTTGGGGACCCTCTAGTATCTAAGTCAGTGTAGATTGGAAAAAAAGATCTTGTGAGTGTGTGTGTTTAGTTATAAAGCAGTGTTTAAGATTTTAATAATAATACGAAGAAGATCTTACATTAGAAAAGAGCACACAATTTTGAACTAATTAAGAACAAAGACTCATAAGTGGCTTTGTAGGATGACTGAGATCTATAGGATCATCTTCCTCATCGATCGAGGAGTGCAGCGTGGAAGTAAGTTTAATTAGGTGGTAATGTCATTATCTTTATAATTCTATCTCCTTTTAGATTTATTTATTTATTATCTTTTAACTCTTTATATTGATATGTAAGTGGGAATTAACCTGAGTCTAGCTATATAGGTGAAGTGGGTTTTTTCAAACCTAAACACGTGAAGAAAAAGGTCACAATACAGATTAGAGTATTTTTTTTTTAGTTTATCATGAGTATTCGGACTAGCTTGCGTGTATCTCGACTAATCCCACGGGTCCTGAAGTTAACGATCATATAAGCCTCCAGTGGCCATTATATGAGCAACCACAGGGCTCGAATCTGAGACCACAGAGAGAGCAAACCTCTTGGTCCCGAGCTATTACCACTGAGCCACCACCTAGATAGTTTATTGATAGAGTATATTTAGAAACGCGGTTTGTGGTTTTTTTAAAAGTATTTTTTATTTAAAAATATATTAAAATAATATTTTTATTATTTTTTTAAAAATTATTTTTTATATTATAACATTAAAATAATCTAAAAATACTAAAAAAATATTAATTTAAAATAAAAAAATTCTAAAATTTTTAGAAACACCGCGTTGCAAACAATCCCTAACCTTTCAATTCCAAGCTAGACCCTATATATTCAACTTAGGTTTCAGAAACCTCTTATTCTACCCAATAACAGCACCCTAAAGTGGTGACACTCTCTCCTACTTTGAATGCATTATTTTACCCTTCCCTGTTCTAAAACAGAGTTGTCTTTATAGTTAGAAGGTAGGGGAGGTAAGGCAAACAGAGAAACCACTTGTTTTACCCAAGAGTTTCTTAGTTATCAGTCTTGGAAGAAACCAAAGATGTCTAAAACTGAGAGAGAAAAACTGGTTTTTTGCTCAAAGATATCTCACACACAACGTCACTCACTTATAAGAATATTGAAAGTTTCTGTCATAAAGGGTCTTTCAAATGATGTAGAGGGTTGAAAGGGTTGTAAAGTTGAGTTAGTGTAGCTACTATACTTTTAAAACAAGTTTCTTAATTTATTGGTTCGGAGATCCACTAATTAATGCTTACCTCAGTTTAGATTAAAGAAAAATATCTTGTGAGGACGTGTGTTTAGTTATGTAATAGTATTTAGGGTTTGAAAGAGAAAAAAATGATCGTATTTTTCGATTTAATGATGTTTATATAGTTTTGATCTCGTATGAGTGTATTTATACAAGGCCAAAATGAATGATATATTTGCCACCCACAATTTCAAACTACTCGAGGAGGATAGAGTATTAAATTATTAATAACAACAACCAACCACTCTCAAAGGTATTATTGTTACGGGTGGCGTAGGTTAAACATAATTGAGGGCCACTATTGAATCACTTCTTAGGATGACATGTATTTGAGGACTGTATCTATATATAATGTGTGTACTGGAACTACCGACAGCTAACTGAGGACCAGTCGGGGTGCCAGCGGGCATCTCCTTAAGCCTGTTTTCTTTCACAAAGGGGGAAAATACCACCTGTTAAGGGTTAGGTTACTCAGTTTGAGCTGGTGGTTTCGTCCTTGAGCCAGGACCCAGACTCATTAACGGGACTTTGGACCTAAATCCAACCCTATCAACACCCAAACCCTCCCTCCTTGCTCACCCTTTCCGACAAAAATAGCGTTGAAGTTTATGCAACCATTTGCGAGTCTTACCAAGTCATACCACGACTAGAATCTTCCTAATAGGCCAAAATATTGCGAACGCCATGGTCATCATCATTGTTGTCGTTGGAGGTGAGCCATCCCACATATTTTCTTGTTGCAAAAGCCAAAAGGTATGAATTTGGCCGACATGACGTTGACATTTTAACTCCTTTTAACTCTTGCATTTTTTATCCGCAGCACTACTCCATTAATTAGTAGACAAATAACAAAAGTGACCATATATTATTATATTTGTTTTGAAGAGAAACTTTTCTAATTCATAGACCCAATTGTACAAAATTTGCATTGTAGAGTAAATTGAATTCCCTAATTAGCTCGGTTTACCATACTTACAGGGAACCCTGTATGAGCAACGAAACACAACACTAGGAAAAGTGCAGCAAAATGCATGGGCCAGCAATTGACCGCCCCTACATTACACGTGAACTACCGAAGCTCTTTGGGCAGTTGACAAGATGATAAGAGCTGTCAGCAGTGGTTATGCTGCGAAGAAAAAAAAAAGCAGCACAAGAGCTCACGAGGTGTGTGGGCAAAAGCATCCACCAGGAAGTATATTGTTCATTCATTATTTTATAAGCCCGTAAAATACAAATGTAACGGGCAAAAGCATCCACCGTTATCGTATTAAACATTATAGAGATATATGTAAACTGTAAGTTGTTGTTTTCATCATTTGTGCTGTGGCCTTGAGAAAAAGTTACTACTATTCTGAAGGAGTGGAGAGTAAATTTGGTGACTTCAAACTCTCGAAGCCTTTCAGACAACTTGAGATTTCTGGCGCTTCGTGCACTGAACAATAGGCTCCTTGACCTGCAAAAAATATACAAGTCCCATTGTATCGGGAAAACAAGTTCGGTGGTTTCAATTGGATTGTTCCATGCAGGTAAGAGCTACAACCAGTTCGTGGTGAGGAAGTTGAAGCATACCGTGCTCGTCTTTCTGGACCGCTTATCTTGAGAGGATCTGCTGCAGATAACTGTATCTGCCTCGTCAAGGTAATTTGTGTTTCCATTTGCTCTGACATTCTCCTTTCCTGGAAAAAAACTCTCTCTTGAAGCAACAGGCTGCACAATTACAAAAATAAGTCATCGTTAGTCAGCTATGGAACGGAACTACTGCTGCGATTTGTTGATATGCACAGAGGAGAAACTCCACATCTCAACTAACCTCAGCCCTGCTTGTAGGAGTGTTTCCATGGTCCCTTGTCTTTGAGATAGTCTGATCACACCTAGCTGATCCATTCTGATTCATTTCTGATCTGATCACCATGCGTGTAAGATCTGAACCGATGGAGTGGAGAACACCACATGTTGAGCCATCCTTGTAGTCATTCCCTGATAGTTAAAGAAACATTATATGGTAGCAGTTCCTAGTATTCAGACGGAGTATAAATAAAAGAACCAAAACTAAGATTCTCGGAGAAGTTTGAATAGGTACCCATTTTCTGGGATTCTGGATGGTTGGATTTTTTATATGGTTGATTAGTATCAATGTCCTGCTCAACACAAACGAGTTAAGAAAAGAACTTTACATCTAAATCAGAGGCAGCGGTTAAATAATGATCACAACAAATCACCATAGCATCATTGCCCAAGGCTCTCCTGACTTCCATAAGCTTCGTTTCAGTTAGGCTGGAATGAATGACACGCTTGCCTATAACAACACAGGATGAATGGCAAGTACATCAGCAATAAGTTGGTCCTCAAACTATAAACAGAAATAGCTTTTGTTTGAAAACACGCACCTAGCCCTCGGTTTCCTTTGGCTTCAACATACCCGTCTCGGATCATTTTTTCAAGTAACTTGCGCGCAGTACTCTGATTGGCTTCTCCGGCTAGCTTGTTCTGTAGCTTTGAAATTGTCACGTATTCCATTGGAAGCACATGATACAAAGCCTGAAATCGGAGAAGTCAAATGAGGACATGTAATGTGGACGAGTTCAAATCTAAGATCGTGCTGATTAATCTTAAGATACGAATATGGCTAATCATTTTATAAATACTCTTCGCCAATCTTGCTGTTCATACACAAGCAATAAAAATAGAGTTGAACCAAATCATCTCAGTTTTCTTATGCACACAAATTTTCTGGGCTTCAACTGATAGCTGGTCTGTTAACATAGCTCCATTTCTTAGAGAATGTGTTAATGATTCTAAGTAAAAGTAATTATGTACGTACGGAAAAGCACTAAATGCACAGTTCAACACAACATTTAAAGTCAATCAATACAGGAATTGCTTTGATACGGTAAATACCAATCAATGCAGGGTCTTAATAGATCCAAAGAATCTGATACAGACGAAAGCTCACCTTCATGTACATGCGATCTTCAGCCTGAGGAGCTTTGTCTCCATCAATTTCCTCTTTCACCGCAGTGAACTCATACTCGAAGGCCTGACATGTCACAAAAAGATAAGAAGCATGAGCCAAACTTAACAAGTAGCCAAGTAACAGAATTTTAACTAGCAAGAAAAATAGAACCTTCTGCTTGATTTTGCTGTAAGTATCTGTTCCAATTTTCGATAAAACACCTTCCTCAATGAGTTTGCCCATAATTTCTGAAATCCAATTAAAGAAGAATCAAAACAGACTAAAAACTTGATTGAAGAAAACCAAAAGACGCAGTAATACCCTTTCCTCTTTTAACTTTAATTAGAAAGTTGAGTTACCTTCAATCAAAACCTGCATTAGCAAAACAAAATAAACTGTCGGGTCTAAAAATTGAATTCGTTTGCCATTTGCACTTAAATCTTTTTCCTGCTTTGTTCAAATTGAGAAATTTGAAGGAAAAAAAAAAAGAAGAAGCAGCCCTTACCACTGAGATATCTGGAAAATTAGAGAGAACGTCAGTAAGTTCAATGGTATCAAGATGGTGGCTTATAATCCAGTCTTTCACCCTGGCCAATTGTTGCTCATCTTCCACTTGGTCCTGTGTATCATCTACACAAACATACAACAGCACATTAGTAAAAGGCAGCCCTAACCCAGTGATGACTCCAATGGCCATGTAAACCCATAAATTACTTCTGAAAAGGAGAGAAGGAAAAGAAGTAAAAATGTTAATTAAAAAGCTAACTTAAATGTCATTTGCCCAATTTTTCATTTTTTGACCTTGAAAATTTCGTATTTGTTTCTCAAGTCCCATTACAAGGTGAATACGGTTCTAAGGTCTTATATTTAAATTGAAACTTTTACCTTCGTCAACCAGGCCACTGTCTTCCTCTGGACGTTGCTTCAATATGACTATACCCACCTTGGACTCCATTGAGTCAAATGAAGCATTTGCCATCTCAGAGTAGAGTTGCTAATCGACAAACTCGCACTCAAGTGAGACAATATGCTTATCTAATCTAATGAAAGCATAAACACGGTAATGCTTGGAAATCTTAATTCATTACATATAATCATCGTAAAATCCGACGTATCAAATGGTAAGGACTGTGGCATTGATGATGATATTGTGAAAAAACTAGCACGGCCTGCTTATATTAAACCACAGCTTTGAGTGGGAATAAGATGGTATATTTTGAGATATCGTTATTGCTAAATCTAATGTAAAGAGCCAAGCGGATGACAATGGTGAATTGTATGAAGGCAGTCGATCCAAATATCCTAAGAAGTTCAGCCATCTTATACTTAAATTGAAACTTTTACCTTCACCAACCAGGCCACTGTCTTCCTCTGGACGTTGCTTGTCTGTCAAGATACGCACTGATTATTTATAGCATCAAAATCACCAAGGACAATTACTGGTAATAGAATGGATGGAAATGAAACGATGGCCAAAAGGAGTTCATGTAATTACCTACTGGTGCAACTATGTATTGGTCTTCTTGTGATTGGTTAACCTGGAATTTATAACAAGTTTGTAACAGTTGTGTAGATAGCCAGTCATTTAAGGTCACTTAGCTATCATTTCCGTCAACTAAGCTCACTGGAACCATAGAGTGGCAATTAAAACATAAAATTAAAGAGTATTGTAATTAAATTTACCTCAGTGCCAGATTCAGAATAACCATCCCTTTCTACAGAATCAGCACCTAAGCTCACTTCATCATCCTCCATATCATCATTTTCATCCTCGCATGGATCAAGCACACTCTTCACCTGTACATGTTACCATTCAAACAAAAGTCAGCATCAAATATGAACCATGGCTTGGAATTTCTGGTCACAGGAAAACACGTAAGTTTGGTCCCTTGCCTTGAGTGCTAATACAAAATGCTTGCTGTTGACATTGCCAACCTCCATTTGCAAAGGATGCTTAGTCCATGCATTATGGGCTTCTTCTTCTGTGCAGCCCCTGAAGAATGGAGGCTCATAATCTGCTGGCTGCGAAGTCATACAATTTGTATTAAAACACTCTTTCCTTGTGTTCACATTCATAATTTGGGAGGTGAAAAATATTCTGCAAAGCTCTCTATAAGTCCTTCATCAAATATTAAATGCCATTTGACAATTTATTAAAACGAATTCACATGCATTGTAAAACTTATAGATGCTAAAGCTGTTTCCACAAACATATCTAATCACCAAAGCAGCAGTCTGAAACAAACAAACTTCAATATGTACTGGAAGAGAAACCACAATCTCATACATCTCTAATTCCCCATTTAGTAAACTAAGAAATTAGATGAACACGTCGTGAAGGCACAATCCTGGCTCAAAAGTGTCAACTGATTAAAACCAAATCTAAGAATGCAGGTAATGGCATACCGTCACATCATCATAGTAGACGAGCTTCATCAATATAGCCCGCTGAAACAGAAAACAGATAATCATCTTGCAGTTAATACACTACTACTGTAGCCAGTCATCGTCTAGGCACTTGCACATTGAAAAAGGTGACCAGCTTGCTAAAACTCATAAAAAACAAATACTTATATATGGTTGCTGAAGGATTTTACCTCTTCAGGCATCTTATCCAGAGTTCTCATCAACTGAACCAGTGTTCGGACCATTTTACAAGCAGAACTTCTGCATTTTATAAATGTCCCGTCATTTTCTTAAGAACTCATAAGTTTTCACACATTGACGGAAAGAGATTCAGAATTAAGAAGAGATTTCACTTCAATCACCTCATCTGATTGGGAGTAATTTCATTTGTGGAGTTATACTTGAATGTTCCTCCTTGTTTCTTGTTTCCAGTGCGATTGATATTCATTGAAACCTCTTGACTCTCAGAATCAGAATAACTGAAGGAAACTGCAGAAAAAGAGACACCATTGAAATCCCCCAACACTACGTTCAAAGTATAAAAAGAAAAGAAAATACAGTCAATTGAAGAGCATCAACAATCAGTTATTGCATACTTCCCTCCCATTCAAGACTTTCCACATGTACAGTATCATGAATAAAAAAACCTCACTTACATGTGTACTCCTCGATCATCGGGCCCTCTATAGTCTCGCACACACAGAATAGAAGTGTCTTTAGGTATTTTTTCTGTAATGCATCATAGACACCTAAAAAATAAAAAGAAAAGGAGCAATATGGTAAAAAATTTTACAAGATAAAGAAACAAATCAATAAAAAAACAGCGAATAATTTAAAGATAAAAAAACGACATGCCTTTCTCCATCCAATCAATCAGTCTACGAGACTCAGCATCCATGGGCATCAACTTCTTAATCTTCATCTCTGCTTAGTGATTTCATAATTTCAGAGAAATTCACCATATCATATTTCATATTTAAAAGCAAAATTAGAAAAGAAAAGGATCTGAGCAGGAGAAGGAGATTACCTAAAGCAGGGACAGACTTATCATTGAAATACTTCTCTGGAAACAAGCCTCTAATGTAACTGATATTGAATATAGCAATACGAAGCAGGTTCCTTGTCTATACCACAACAAATAAAGAAACGAAACCATCAGATAACATTAGATCAACTTTTCGTTAACAAAAACAATTAGCATATGGTACATGAGTGATTTCGCGGCTAATGATCATCAATTACTCAACGCGTCGTCAAATAATTGTGAGATCTCGTGATGATTTGCTGTGTTAAGCCAAAATCGAGCTCAGAGTTTCATCTATGACTCATATTTGAGAAACATAAAGGTTTTTCTAACCTGATCTACTTGATCAAACAGAAAAATAAATCGGAAAAGAGATTTTTCAAATTTTATCCAAACAGCACCTTCAAATACGAACAAAAAAGCTTCACGAAACTTTCTTTAGACGGGCTAATCACACTAAATAATCATGAATTTAGAAGAATAAACAACAAACAACTACACTCTACTGAAAATTTGATAAGAAAACAACAGCTCAAAAAGTGAAACTCGCATTGTGAAATCGTTGATATATCATATATGTGTACCAGAAGAAGAGAATCTTGCTCGGTGATCTGCGCTTCTTTCACTTTCTGTGCAACAACCTGATCGAACACGAAACGGAATTATTAATCATTCTCGCATTTAAGAACAAAACGAACGATAAAGTGAATTAGAGAAACAAGAACTCTCGAAAATGAAAGAGTTGAGACAGGGTTTTAAGATTTTTTTTCTTCAATGATCACCATTGTTGTTGAGTTTCTGGAGAAAACTGAGAGAGCTAGAGAGGGGGCTTAAGGCGGTTGGTTTTTGAAATTTGAAACTAAGTGAAGAAAATGATAGATAGTGGCGCCAGGGAGAGATTTTATTTTAAGGGGTACCCCTTGCCGTTTTAAAAAAAAGAACGGTATGAAATTTAACCGTGGTTGGGGGTAGATACAACCTGTGGTTAACTTGGTGGCATCAGCATGCGAATGACGTGAACGGAGGGACATATTTTGTTAATTTGTTGAAAATATAGGGGTAATCTGGGGAGACGGTCTGCCGCGTGACTTCTTAAGACTGGCTATGCAAGAAGAGTGGTAACAAGAAATGAAACGGAAAAGCTAAAGTGGACCCCATTTGTAACCGCGAGCGCGTCTTGCGTTTTACGCCGGTGCCTAGAGGTACGTACAATTTTACAAGGATTGCAAATATGTACAGTGCCATGAATCTAACCGCCGTTTTATAAATTTTTGAATTTTTTTTATTCGTTAAATAAATTTAATATATATATATATATTATTTAAATATATTTACAATTAAAAAATAATATCTACCAAAGCCTAAATCTAAAAAGCTTCAATAAATAACCATTTAGGTGGTGGTCAGTGGTAAGAACTTGGGACCAAGAAGTTTACTCCCTCTGTGGTCTCAGGTTCGAGCCATGTGGTTGCTTATATGATGGTCGTTAACTTCAAGGCTCGTGGGATTAGTCGAGGTGCACGCAAGCTGGCCCGGACACCCACGTTAAATTAAAAAAAAAAGGCTTCAATAAATTGTCATGTATATAAAATTGACTCGTTATCGAATAAATAAAATCCCATGTAAAATCCATTTAGTGCTCACTCGTATAACAATCCACGAAATTTGTTTAACTTGATTGCTCCATCAAATTTAATAAATTTAAACGTAGTCAGATAAGTTTGTTGCATTTCTTTTTTTTTTTAGTTTAATGTGGGTGTTTGGGCCAGCTTGCGCGCACCTCGACTAGTTCCACGGGCTCTGAAGTTAACGACCATGTAAGCTTCCAGTGATCATTATATAAGCAACCACATGGCTCGAACTTGAGACCATAGAGGGAACAAACCTCTTAATCTCAAGCTCTTATCATTAGACCACCAGATAGATGGTTAGTCTGTTGCATTTCTTAATCACCATGCATTTGGTATGTTTAACAGGATATTTATCAGACTATGTTGTTGCACGTGTATCTGTTTTATATACGATTATTGTCATTGCTACTAGTGATGGACTATACATGTACTTTAATGAATTAATATACAATCAAATCTTGACATCATCCATCTAGTTGAAAAGCATTGCTAAAATGTGGCATGGAGGAACTAATTGGGATTTTTCCGAGCATGGGTTTAAATTAAGTGTGTGTTTGGTAATAATGTTTTTGTAAAAATATTTTTTAAGTAAAAGTATATTAAAATAAATTTTTTATATTTTTTTATTTATAATATCAATATATTAAAATCATATATATATATATATATATATATATATATATATATATATATATAAAGTGACGTGGATGTTCAAAACCCAACAAATTGGGCACAGGCACAAATATCTCCATTGTCTAGCTTCTTCTTGAACTTCATTCCCATAAAATGTTTCACTGTAAATTAATTAAACATGGAAAAGGATTTACAAACTCTGGCCCTCGGTAGGTTTATGTAGTGTAGTGTAGAATAGTATGTTTTTTAAAGTATTTTTTATAGTGTTTTTATTTGAAAATAAATTAAAATAATATTTTTATATTTTTTATATTATTATATCAAAATGATTTAAAAAATACTAAAAAAATATTAATTTAAAATTTTTAAAAATCAAAATTAAAAAAAAAAACATTGTTCATTCGGTCTCCCAAATGATACCTTAAAATCCAAAGGTTACCGAAATTCAATCAAAACAATTAAAGATCAAAACTAAATCATTGAATTTAAATTAAAATGACTTTGAGCGTGATAAAATGCAACAATTTAATTCCTTTTTATTTTATCTATTTTACCTAATAAAAATTATTAATTTTAAAATAAAGTGAACATGAAATTCAAAAATATGGGAAAAGTTTTGTGATGCTCAATTTATAACAAGTGAAGTGACATCCTAAAAGCTATAGCCTAATTGTTAATTAATATGTCATGTTATCCATCCATATTAGTAAATCTAAAACATCATCGATCCTGTTGTGAAATAATTAAATGGAAACAATTAATTTCCTAAATAGCCAAATTAATGTAATTGTTGTTAGATGCTTTTGAAGTCATTTCTAATTTTATTTTGGCATATTGCCTTATTTATTGAATCTTTTAATGCATTATCAACACGAGAAGATTAAAATAAACTTTTTGAGGTGTGGAAATAATGGATCAAATTTTGAGTTCGATTATAATTTTTTTCCATGACTTTTAAATGATGATTTCTTCATATCAAAATTATTTTATTTTCTTATAACTTAATTGTATAACTATAATTATTATTTTTAAAAGGTATATTAATCATCATGATCACCCAATTATTACTATAGAAATGAGAAAAAAAATATAAAAAAAATTATTCTCCTACTTATATTGCTAATTTCTTACTTTTCTAAATGAATCAATTTTAAGGAGGCAGTATCTCAACATAAATAATTAATATTAATATGGATTGGGTGTACACATCATGGGTAACCCAAATCTATCTTCTTTTTTCTATATAATCAAGAGAATCATTAGCACATCTTTCTTTCCCTTTTAAATTTTTCATTCCATTATGAAGAACGATATTCAGATCTGATGGTTTTTGTTTCAGTAAGAACTTTTGTCAGCATGTCATCGGTGAGTTTATGGTCGGACTGCTATAGCACTGGAGCATATGACTGACATCCCATCCCAAAATGCAAGTGCAGAGTCAACCAATAAACTAGACAACAGACAAAAGGATGCAATGCCACCAAATCAATTTCATAACCCCAGCCATGCAAAACATAAATCACCGCAAGAGACAAGCAGCAGCGGCGGTGCCGGTGGATAGCCAGTAGCTATAATTAATAATGCATGCCAAATCACGAGCGTGACCAGAAAAGTCCTCGAGGTAATTCCACTCAAGATATAAACAGAAGTCACGGTGAATTACGCAATGGCGAAACTATATTCCACTTTGAATATATCGGCATTAAGAAGGTGCTCTGATAACATCCTTTGGCTAGCTGTAAATATGATGATCTCAAAAATACAGGAAACTCTCTCCAAAAAGCTAAAGCAAGGATCTCTGCAATCAACGCCTTCCATCTACTGATACTATATAGGTTGCTCAATGGCAAGCCATGTGTGTTTAAACTGAGAGTCCTTGTGTTGTTTGCTGAGATAAAGCCAGGTTATGGCTAAAAATGCCATTAATCAATTCGCATAGTTTCCTTCCCCTTTTTCTCGTATCTCCATCACCACTACTGCTCTATTTTTAGCTTCACTAGACAATCTGTCTGTACAGCTTTGAACAAGCTAGCTTTCCATCTGTATCCTTGCATTGACTAACCCTTGAAGTTACCATTCAACCCATCACACCTCTCTGACTACGTCAAGGCCGGTCTCATTGAATACACAATCAAGGTGTTCGACGAATTGACTCTAAGAGATTTTTTTGGCATCGGTTGGAACTGACCATTTTAAGTCAAGCCTAAAAAACTAGATTGTGTTTTAAGGAATCACAGAAATAATTAACAGGAACATGCATGCATGTCACAAGTTAGGCTGCTTCTTTCAAACTATATGCATGTATTTTAAGAAGCGAAATTCAGAAACTAACGAAGCTGGCAATGCCATGTCTCTGTCTGCTTAACGAAAAACACAGCGAGATTGAAACTGACCTGCTGTTCAAAGCGGTAAATCCCCTACGTCAAAAGAGAAACAAGAAGATGATGAAGGAAGCACCAGAAGAAAAAAAAATTTGGACCATTTCTCGATTTGTGCGTGTCATCCTTGCGCAGGGGCCATGCTAATCTTCTCTGTATCGTTCCAATTTTATCAGATGTCTCCGAAGAGACGACAGCTGGTCCACTTGCGTTGTATTTATACAATGGCTTTTCTTGGCAACTATGCGATGTGGGTTTAGTTCCATTCCAACTATTAACGTCACGCGTTTAGTTTTGCACGTCATCAGTCTTATACACAGATGGGCTTTGTAAGTGCGGGTCATAATAACAGCCTGACTCCTGGAGCCCAAATTTAATCAACTGAAGTCGGTATTTCAGTACTTGGAGTCAGGAGTGAAGTCTCATAAATATTCTTAAGTTGCAAGTCTCTCTTCTGTCGCCCACGTTCTCTTCTTTGCCCTTTCTTTTTCTTTCACATCCACAGCCTCTTTGAAACTATACTGTAATGAATAATAATCAAAACCAAGTTCCTGTTCCTTGTTTGTGGTTTTTTCTCTCCAAATTTTGTTATCTTATCTTTCTATGATCCCTCTCTTCTCTCACTCCCACCTCACAAGTTTTTTTTTAAAAAAATTGTTCATCGGGCTTGTGACTAGAAAAAGACTGCTTACCATGTTTTTCTTTTCGAATACAACTTCAAAAGAAAAAAAAATGTGTCAAAAAAGGTGAACTAGGTGGAGTGTTGTGTTGACAATGATTCAGTACCCGTCATGGACGGGATGATTAAGATGTCAAGTGCTATTACAACTCAAAAGCATTATTGCATCATCTGTACCGTAATGAAATTTAATGATAATCCATTAGCACCCAGAGCCGTCGAGAAAGGAAATGTTTAGAAGTACAATAGTGAGTAATTTTCAATCAAAATTATAAATATATTAAAATATTATTTTTTTTATTTTTTAAAAATTAATTTTAATATCATAATCTGATCATTCTAAAAAAATATTTTTAAAACATAAAAAGCGAAAAAAATATCAACAACGAATTGTAAATGGCCACCTAATCATAATATGCGGGAATTAAATTCTGTGTGGCCAAATTTACCAGAAGATAGAAGCTGAAAATGAGCTGACAGGTTAGCAGATGATCTTGATCGTGGTTTTCTCTGGAAGACTTGCTTGTTCGAGAACTTAACAAAGGACACAAGCTGTTGTTGTTTTCATTTGGCACAGGTTGCTTATGAATCAAGTTCACCAACAAAACAAAAACAGAGAGATAAAAGGGAAAGGTTCGGTTAACTGCTGCTAAATAGAAGTCATGTGTGTCCCTGAACAAGAAACTCCAACTTTATGTCTTAATTATGAGAAATTTTTACCACCTTAAATTTAAATAAGAGTGCAGGAGAGATATAACCCAAAGCTTCAGCGTCACCTACTTCTGCAGTCTTACCTTTTAAGCAAATACACGCACCAAAGTTCCCAGCCATCATTCTCTATCTTTTCCATTCCCTCTCAATACTTGGTTGATTTTCAAGTAACTCAAAACAGAATGCTACCAGAGTTTAGCAGTCCAAGAACCTCTCACAGCACTTCCACGTTTTAACAATCCAAATATTCCTGAGTTGCGGCAAGGCAATATCTTAGAGGCCGTCAGATGGGTTCGTTCCAAATTGGAATGCGAAGCTCTGCGTTACTAGAAACATCATGTGGGTATCTGCTTCAGGAATTGCAGGCAAGACTGACTACCTCTTGGAAATTAATATAGTAATTTATCCACGAATAACAGCGGTGCTTTTTTCTTTGAAGTTATATAAAAGAGTACAGAATTCATTTTTTGTTCAAAAAACACCCTTATTTAGTTAGCATGCAAGATATTGTTTTTTAAACTCCATTTTCTTTTACATTTGAAGGCATTTTATCATTATCCCGTTTTCTTAAAAACCTTAATCTAACTCCTAAAGCATTTTCATTTACTATCTTTTATCGTATATTTTGTTTATTTCGCATTTATTTAATATGGAAGTTAATAATAATAAAAATATAATTATATTATGTTCCTAATGTCTTGGTGTCTTGTTTTATAATAAACATGTCACATTTCCAGTTTAAATAAACAATGATGTGAAACAGATGATCTGGGATGAAGTTGGGAAAGATCAGTTTGAAAGAGAGAAGGTTCTGCATGATTTAGAACAAGAATGTTTAGAGGTTTATCGGAGAAAAGTTGACAGTGCAAACATATCAAGAGCTCGCCTGCATCAAGAGCTGGCAGAATCCGAAGCTGAATTCACCCATCTTCTTTTGTCCCTTGGTGAACGATCACTTCCAGGACGGGTACTTTTTCATCCAATTCAATTATTTGAGCATTTAAAATTGCATGTTTATGAGCTAAAAGTACAGTATAAAATAGAACACCAGCGCATAGTAAGGATACAAATTGAGAATTTTAAACCATTCAGTAATTAGCAACACACATTTAGCATAAATTACTTCAGAATGATTGATTACATGACTCATTGCCACTCTACATGGCGATGAACCGGCCAGGGATATCTACGTTTGTTAATTGAGCAAATTCCATATTGATGATAGCATTGTTGGATGCGCATGATGTTCTCATTGAATTTTATGCGCTGACTATCTTGTTGTCTCTACAGCCAGAAAAAATGTCAGGAACGCTGAAGGAGCAGCTAGATGCAATCACCCCAGCTCTCCGGGAGATGCGTCTGAGAAAAGAAGAGAGAATGAATCAATTTAGATCCGTGCAAGGCCAGATTCAAAAAATTTCTGCTGAAATTGCAGGTCAATCGGTATACGATGACTCAATAACAAATGTCATTGTGAATGAGAATGATCTTTCATTAAAGAAACTTGAGGAATATCAGATTGAGCTACAAAGACTGTGCGATGAGAAGGTAAAAGTACCAATTTCACAAATCATCTCATGGAAATTTATACTCTCATGTGGAAAGGGGACTTCACTTATCTTCCTCTTTCCCTGAATTGAAGAATGACAGGCTCCAGCTAGTGGACACATACATCGACACAATTCATGATTTGTCCTCAACATTAGGAATGGAATCCTCCATGATCATAACAAAGGTGCATCCAACTTTGAATGAATTGTGTGGAATATCAAAAAATATAAGTGATAGTATTCTGGCTAAACTCAACAGCACTGTGGAATCTCTCAAAGCAGAAAAACAAACGCAGCTTGAGAAGGTAAATATTACTATCAATGTTGTGGTAACTTCTGGCTCCTACTATGCAAACCTCAGTAACGGAATCTAGCATCTTGTCTACAGAAAAAATACACATTTGAAATGGCATCATAGTGTCATGCGTATATAAGTTGGAGATACAACAGATGGCAGTAACCAGAGAAATGAATGATGAAAGTTAACCGATTAGTTTGATTCAATCCTACATATATTAAACAGTTCGAGTGCTCTAAATCACATATAAATAAAACAATACGGGTCATCAAAGTTGTTCCTGCTTCCACCATTTTATTTCCATTGATTTAAGAAACAGTACTAACAATAAAGAACTGGCACTGTATAACGTTTCTGAATTTGGCAGCTTCATCAGCTTGGAAAAGCACTAACAAACTTGTGGAATCTAATGGACACACCCTATAAAGATCGTCACTCGTTCTCCAATGTCACAGCCTTATTATCTCTCACATCAGCTGAAGTATCAGATCATGGAAGCCTTACTCTAAATATAATCCAGCAGGTTAGTATATGATTAACGGTGAGAAATTATCAGAAACAACTCAGACATAATAGTTATTTGAATCGTTTCAAGGCTGAAGCTGAAGTCAAGAGACTGGATCAGCTAAAAGCAAGCAAGATGAAAGAGCTTTTCTTCAAGAAACAGAGTGAGTTAGATCAAATATGCAATAAATCACACATGGAGATTCCTTCACAGCCAGGGATGGAAAATATAATTAATCTTATAAATTCAGGTAAGATTGACTGAATTTGTCTTTCATATCAGTTTCCTGATCTAATTCATGTTTAAACTAGTATCAGCCACACTGACTGAAAACTAAAAAAGGGGAGATTGACCATGCCGATCTCCTCATGAGTTTGGATGAGCAGATATCAGCAGCAAAAGAAGAAGCCACTAGCAGGAAGGCTATAATGGAAAAGGTTGAAAGGTGGATGCTAGCACATGATGAAGAGCGTTGGTTAGAAGAATATAGCATGGTTAGTATCACCCATTGATCTGCATGATTTGTTGGCTCCTGGCCTTTTTGTTTTTGCATGATGATTCATATTTTCATGCATGTTGTCAGGATGAAAATCGATATTCAGTTCGCAGAGGTGCTCACAAGAATCTGAGACGTGCAGAACGTGCCCGAATAATAGTCAACAAAATCCCAGGTAAGATTAGGAAGTTGGTTGGTTGGTTTGCAAAGAATCCTGAAACAGCAATAGGCATGCTAACATGCCAGATCAAAGCCTCTGCAACCACAAACTAACCAGAAAATGCACCCTGGCCATCACCATTAAGACTAAGATCCCGGAGCCAAAATAGTCATTTTCAATAGGTAAAGAAGTGAAGGTTCGCATTAGTCAATAAAATGAGAAACTAACTAGTAATTGAGTCAAGGGGTGGTTGGTGAAGAGACCTATATAAAAAAGTGATTGCAGGATGAAAAGCCTGATTCCATCTTCCAGCCATGTAGACAGCTGACCTTGCGTTTTGAAAATCTTATTGCTTTAATACATGCCAGTGATATTTATGTATAGTGTGAAACTGGTTGCGCAGTTCTAGTGGCATTGCTTGTAGCAAAGACTAAGAGTTGGGAAGAGGAAAGAAACAAAATATTCCTGTATGATGGGGTGAGTAATTTATTTGCTTCAGTTGTGACTACGTATTGGTAAAATATTAATTTTATCAGCATGTATGAACCTACACATATTGTATTCATCAAATGTAAAAGAAGAATTTCTTGTTGGGCATTGCAGCATTTCTCGATAAATTATGAGTTTCCTTGCAAATCAAATAAACATTTGCACGCATTATTATCTAGGTACCTCTGATGGAAATGCTAGAAGAATATAACATGTCAAGGCAGGAGAGGGAAGAGGAGAAGCAAAGACAAAGGGTTAGTTCATCCAACACTATACAGGCGTAGATTTTGATATTATCTATACGTTAATAATGTTTCCCTTCTATTTTCTGCAATGTTAATCTTTTTGTTAGCATAAAATAAATCCCACGTTCAAGAATGACTTTATTTTCGTTACCTAATGTGTGGTGAGCTGGCCTTTGCATCACAGGAAAAGAAGGTCCCAAGCTATGTAGTTGCTGGGCAAGAAAATGTGGTTGGGTCAAGGCCAGACACCAGCAGTCGACGTCTTTCAAACAGGAGCTTAAATGGAAGCTTGAGCAATGCAACCCCTTTAAACAGAAGGCTTTCACTTTGTCTCCAACAGTTGGGAACCAACAGCATCAATTCTGCAAATCAAGGAATATCTTACATAAAGGAAGGAAGAAAGATGCAAGGACAGAGGATGTTTCCTCGACCTGACCTCACTTCTCATCTTCGAGATGAAGCAGCTTCCGTCGTCTCATCCTTTTCTGGGCCGTTATCTCCCTAAATTCCCATTCAGATATTCAGATCTTCACACGTAACCACAAAAACCCCACATATCACAAGATATTAAACTAAACATAATAGTATTTTTCTTCTTCTGCAGAACAATAATTTACCTATTTGCGTCAGAAAATACCCTTGTGTATCTCTATCTATGTCCTTCCGTTGCACATTTAAGTTATTGTTTACTGTATCGAATAAATTGATATTTAAAAGTATGTACAGTTATTTTTTAATTCAAGAAGCTTTGATTCTCCTATTCTACTGGAAGTTTGAAACGTCATAATTTCTAGTGAAATTCTAAAATAAATTAACAAAATCACTTACTTTATAAAACTTGAATATTTGCCGCCTTGGTGACGAAATGATCGATCCGGCGAGTGCCAGCCGGGGCTGGTTTATCTGCCAAGGTACGAGCACTAGTTTTGTCACTCGCAGACTTCTCCGGTGATTGAATTGGCAGAGGAAGAGATTCTAAGAGGGTGGTGCCTTTTAACATCGACTCAAACGTGGTCGAGTTTCAGTCTTTAGCTTCAGCTGTTCTCGATTGCAGTTTCAGCTGATTTCTCGGAGAAACAACTCGGTGGAGCTGGAGACGATGAAAAGAGCATCTGGGTTGACCTTGTTGATGTCTTTGTCGAGATTCTCTTGATCCGACCTGCTGGGAATTCGGGTCTGGTTGTTGTTGTTGCTTCTGTGTTGTTCTGAGAATGTGAATTCTATTGCGAGATGGGAATTGGAAGTGTGTGGATTGTAGGGTTTGAATGTTTGATCGGGGAATTCAAAGAAGTGGGAAAGGGGGGAGTATTTTATAGGGTTTTGATTGACGGGAATTTAGGGGTTTTCCTAAAGCTCCATTCCCGTTGGCGGGAAACACTGCACGCGCTTGAACGTGAGAGAGACAGATACTTCATACATACATTACATATATATATATATAAGCAAAAAAATAAAAAGAGGGCGAAAACTCCGGGACCAAATTTTTTATCCTTTATCCTTGAAATTTTTATCTCTTTTTATTTTGATCAATGAGCTTTATTTATTTTTAATTACATTCATGTTGACATGATTTTATTTATCTGTATCTATTTTGGTTTGTGTTTTTTTTCCGTGTTCAATTTCTCATTGAATGTTCCAGTGTTGAATACAAGACCAGTTTTATAAAAAACAATGTAATATTATTCTTAAAACTAAAATTCAGAGATTAGGGATTAAAATTGAAATTAAAAAAACCACGTGTTTATTTTCAAATGACCTGGAAATATTTGATCTGATTCCTCACATTTCATTTTTTTCAAATCCAGTTCATCTTCTCTGACTTTTCACATTTCATTCCCTCTTCTTCAAGCTTTTTTTATGTCTTAAATGTTATGATAGTATACTCGGGTTGGATTGAAATCGTTTTGAATGTAAAAAAACAAACATTTATTTAAGTTGTAGTAATTTTTTGATATTATTATTGAATCTCGTCTACCAAGTAAAACTTAAAACTTCTAACTCGAGTAATTGTTGAATCCAAGTTTCCAATTAAATCCTCGAACTAAAATCTTAGAAAATTATTGAAAAGCTTTTGAATGAATTTAAATAGGTATTAATCAGAAAAAATAATTACAACACTCCGATAACACACATGAGTTTTATCAATTGGTAGCAAACTTTGATGGTATGAAGTAAATACAAATAAAATAAACAAGTCATTAATTAAAAATTTTAAGAGATGGATATGGATTAAATTCTCCAATTAATTATATTGAAAATCTTGATGATTTAAGTGAATAAAACAATACAAAAAAATAGATTTTTGCATTGAAATATTTTATATTGTTCAGTTTTACTCTATCAAACATAAATCTCAACTCAAATGATGATTCGCGTATAAATTTTTCAAGTAATTTTCCGACATGTTATTTAATTTTAGATTAGAATTTAAAGTTAATTGAAGTTTTGAAAGTTTATACGAAATTACTAGTGGCGATGAGGAAACATGCGAAATAAGAAGTAAAATATAGACTCATTAATGATAAAATTGCAAATAAATTAGAATAAAATTGTTACCGATACATAGCTTTTGTTAGGTATATATTAATTATTAACTACATATGTACATGTTGTGTGTGTATTGTAAGGAATAGATGTATGGAAGTGTTATATAATGGTTATGAATTAGGAAGAGAGAGGATACAATTGAATAAATGAAATTGGAGGATAAAACTATGTTGAAATTAATACATATATTGATTTGGTTTTTCGTCTAATACCAAATAAATCTAGATTGTTGAAAGAAAAGTGTTAAAATAAGTTAAATAACAAATGGCGTCAAG
>Ga0307510_10002531_pt1 | contig 20843 bp, 18 predicted proteins | sample 12_EM_MG_FD_207224 | JGI IMG/M metagenome (GOLD analysis project Ga0307510, IMG submission 207224) | Populus trichocarpa ectomycorrhiza microbial communities from riparian zone in the Pacific Northwest, United States - 12_EM | ecosystem: Host-associated > Plants > Roots > Unclassified | place... | reverse complement strand
TCCTGCTCCGACAATCCCCGCTGTTTTTATAAATTGCCTCCTATTATTATTCATAGAAGACAAGTTAACAATTTTATCTCCCGTACCCAATATTCGTCACCGCCTTCGCCCCTAATCTTTCCCTTAGTTGCGCCAGGTAAAGACTTTCCGGAGCGACAGCCTGCCCATAAGAATCATAGATCCCTTCCGGCAATAAGGGTCCACCCTTATCAAATGGCATAGGACCCTGCTGCTTTTCCCCTGAACAACCAATCACCCAGTTTGCCGTACCCGGAGGCCGCTGGTTCAGATATGATTTCGCCCTGCAATTCCAGGCCACAGCCCAACCGATCGCCCAGCCATGCCCCGACCCCATCTCACCCCGGTTCATAAAATCGATGCCACCGTCCGGCACCTCGCAACCATCGATCAATAATCCCGTCGCCCATCGCTGATGCGGCTGTATCCACCCATGCCCACGAAATACACAGTTGAGCAGGACGATCGGTCCCGTTACCTTTGCACCCGTCCCAAAGAAAAATACATTATCACAGGTGCTGCTGCAACGATTGAACAGTAATTGCGGACCACTTCCGTTGATGTCGGCAGGTTTGGCCGCCCCCAGCGACGCCGAATCGTGCTTAAGATCAATATCTTCCACAGTGATCCTTCTACCCGTGACACTGATACTGTTCACCGTGTTAAAAATAGCTATCTTCCTTGCCCAGCCATCCGCTATCCCGCTTATCGAGAAGGCACGATGATGCCCGTCGTTGATGGTCACCGCCTGCGGAGAACAGACGATCCTGAAATTCTCTATCCCTATCTGTGACAGTTCCCCGGATTCACTGATCTTCACCACAGACACGCCCGGCGGGTCCAGGAACATAGCGTCATAGCTATCCGTTAACGGCACATCTACCGTAATGGTATTCTTTTCTTTTTTGGTGATGACCCGTTCACAGGTTATTTCTCCTGAGACCCATGTCTGTAGCTTTCCGCCTCTTACCAATTGATCCATCCCCATAAATTTCACCCAGGCGCCGGTCACCGGCCGGATGATACGAATGGCATCACCCACCGCAAACCCCGAGGCATCGACAAGCCCGAATTCAACGGCTCCTTCCGGTACATATAGGTCCTTCAGACTCACCGGCTTGCCAATCGTACTAGAGACAACCCTGCCTTTCACGTCAATACATAAGTGTGGACTCCCGGTCATCTTAATAATCGATCCATCGGCTCCCGCACCACTTCCCCTCAGCACAACCCCGCTGGCCTGGATCGTTATGGTTCCATCGCAGGAATACTCACCCGGCTTTAGCAGCACCGCTCCCCGAAATCCGTTTACCAATTGCAACCGCGAGACTTCGTCGATTGCATGCTGTATCGTGCCGGTATTGTCCCCTTCCTGGGGACCAACAGTAACCTTGGTTTCCACCATCGGTATGGATACACCCCCTCCGCCATACCCTGCATACGAAAAGTCCATGATCCTGTCCCCTTTTTCTGTCGGCTTATAGACCAGTTTGCCCCCGTCATTAAGATACACCCACTCGCTTTTGCCCCTGGCCCCTTCCGACCCCATCCCAACCTCCTGCGAACTCAACAAATGAGCATGCACCGAAGACCCGGATATCTTATCCATATTCACCCCTTTTGGGTCTTCCTGTTTATAACCGTTCTCCGGCATATCTCCCGCCCCTTTCGTCCGGAAGATAATATTCCCAACCCAGCTCGCATTTGTATAAGGCCCTTCGATGACAGCCGCCGGCCCACCGCCTCTGATAATATTCCCCTTAACAGTAACGAACGTCGCGCCCATCCCATCTTTCCGCTTTGTCATCGTAAAATTAATAGCATTATCTACTAGCGTATTCCACGCTATCAATACTCTGTCAGGACGATCATGCGCCGTCAATTGCGCACCATCAGCCACTTCCCCATCCCCATTTCCGATAGTGATAGCAGGATTGCAGTGCTCGAAGTAATTGCTGTATATCGAATGGTCATCCCCAAAGATTCGTAACCCGGGCGTATTGATAAAATAATTGCCGTACACCAGGGACCTGTTCCCATGTCTCAGCGTGAATTGCGCCGGACAGTTGCGGATCGCATTATACCGTAGCGTCACGGCAGACGCTTTCACCGAGATTAACTCATTTTCCCCCGCACAATCTTCAAAAAGATTATACTCTACCACGCTATTACTCGAAGACAAACTGAAACCGCTAAGCCCGAATTGGAACGCTTCCGCCCCATTCTTACCCCCCTGACTTTTGAAATTTGTAAAATAATTGTGATGTATCCAAAGCCGCTCAGCAATCTGACTGCCGCTGCCCCGGATGGCAAGAAACCTTCCCATGGCATTCTTGTCCCGGAAAGTATTATGGTCCACCTCCTGGTCGCTGCCCGCAATGGTCAGGTCTTCGCCGTCACCCGGTGTTGCAAAGCTATTCCCGGTAAACCGACAGAAACGCGTTCCCGAACCAGTCCTGGCTTTCGAGGCGGCATGCGTGAACCTAAACCCGCTGACAACGACATACGCCGCCGGACTTTGCAGATCGAAACCGCCCGCCCCGCTGATCTCAGCCCTCCCTGGATTCTGTGCCGCAATGACGATAGGCCTGCCTTCCGTACCAGCCCTGGTTACAATAATATTTGAAACAGCCGGGTATATCCCGTCAGCAAGAAGGATGGTATCCCCCGGGGACGCATGATCTATCGCCGTCTGTAAAGCAGGTATAGAAGCGACAATGACCGACGCAGCTTTTACGGGTGCCGCAAAAAAGATCCAGGCTAATGACAATGCAATCGCATATTTTTTCATACCCGGGAAGCTAAGAAAAAATTCATCTAGCTCCACTTCCCTCAATTGCCATTTTACTCAACTATCTTAACAAAAACCAGTCCCACCACTATCTTACCCGCCATATTTTAACCTGGGTTAAAATCCTTCTCCCTTATCCGACCCAACTTTACACCATCAAAGTATCAAACACGATCAAAATAAAGCAAAATGAAAACAACAATTTTAGCAGTCGCCATCCTCCTGACAGGTCTGACTTCCCTTTTCGCACAATCAAAAACAAATAAAATGAAAACAGTAGTATTAGTCCACGGGGCCTGGTCGGATGCATCGGCCTGGGATGCAGTGTCTCCCCTTCTAAAAGCCCAGGGTTATGACGTTATAGCGGTCAATCTCCCCGGCCATGGCAAAGACAACACCTCATTCGCAGGCATAACCTTGGCTTCCTATGTTGAAACCGTCAAAAAAGCCATCGGCACAAAAACCAATGTCATCCTCGTAGGTCACAGCATGGGCGGTTTTGTCATCAGTGAAGTGGCCGAACAGATCCCGGATCAAATAAAGAAATTGGTTTATCTCGCCGCCTTCCTTCCAAAAGCCGGAGAAACCCTCCTATCCCTGGCCCAATCCGACCCGGACAGCCACATCGGTAAATATCTGCAGGTAAATCAGAACGAAGGAAATGCAGCCATCGCAAAAGAAGGTTTTATTGACGTCTTCGCCGAAGATGCCCCCCAGTCCATTAAGGATCACCTGCTGGCCAGTCTCAAACCCGAACCCCTGGCCCCCTTTGCAGCACCAGCAGTACTTACAGAAGCCAACTTCGGGAAAGTAGAAAAAGTATACATCCACACGATCAATGACCACGCTATCAGCTATACCCAGCAACAAAAAATGATCAGCAGCTCAAATGTGGCAAGAGTATACGCGATCCCTTCCAGTCATACGCCCTTTATCTCCATGCCGGGTGTATTGGCGGCAATTCTCTTGCAGGAAGCTAAATAACGCTAAGCTGACCAACCAGATCATAACATTCTATTCAGGTGCAAAACTTACCAGAAGGTGAGTTTTGCCTATTTTTACACCCATGAACGAGCACCTGGAATTGCAGCAGACTCTCCAATCAGCCACAGGCATGAGCAAAGAGTCGTTTGACCTCTCCACTCCCTATTGGTTATTAAAAGAGTATAAAAAAGGAGAATACTATAATGAATATAAAAACATCTGCAAACACCTCGGCTTTGTATTGAACGGCGTATTCCGAATATATCGTGCCCACCCCGAAACCGGCGAAGAAAAGAACATGATGTTCTTTTCCAACAAGCAGTTTATTACTTCCTACAAAAGCTTTCTGACTCAAACCGAGTGCAGCTACTTCACCGAGTCAATGGTCGACTCAACTATTTTATACATCCATATCGACCACCTGCACCAACTTTATCGCCAGTCACACGAATGGGAACGCTTTGGCCGGATCTTCGCCGAACTTGCTCTCACCGCCGTCATGAATAATACCGAAGGTTTTTTATTCCATTCCCCGGAAGAACGATACCTGCAATTGATCGAAAAACACCCGGACATCTTTAATTCGATCCCCCTCTATCACATTGCTTCCTATCTTGGCATCCAGGGCCCCTCCCTCAGCCGCATCCGAAAACGAATGCTCATCAAATAAGAAAGCCATGCAAATTCTTCCTTCCATTGGATTATCCCATCTCATCAGGCACTACCTCTTCCTGAACAAGGAAACCCATGCACCTGGCAAGTTCCGTCTCTTCTCCGATGGCAACACCGGCATCGTATTCTCCACCAGCGGCGTCCTTACGTTGAACGCCCAACCACTTCCCCACGCATTCCTATACGGGCAGATCAGTGACTATAAGGACATCGGCTGCCACGGCCTGGCAGAGCTTTTCATCATCGTTTTCCGCCCCGACGCCTTCTACCGGCTTTTCAATATTGCCGCCGACGAACTAAAAGACAGGATCCTTCCCCTGACCGACGTTTCCGGCGAGCTATACAAATCCGTCCTCAGCGCACCCACGATAAATAAAAAAATAACCATCGCAGAGGCATTCTTTAATACCCTATCGCCTACTGCAAATCCGCTTATCACCGCCTCCCTCGATTACATCATCAAACAGCAGGGACAGGTCACCATCAACCAGCTGACCGGCTTCACCGGTCTCCATCCCCGCCAGCTTGAACGAAAATTTACCACCGCCATCGGCCTGAGCCCCAAAAAATTCAGCGGCATCACCCGTATGAACCTTTTTCTCAAACAGCTCCGCCGGCAAAAGCTTTCGCTCACTCAATGCGCCTATGAAAGCGGTTACTACGACCAGGCACACCTGATCCGGGAATTTAGACATATCACCGGCCTGACCCCCTCCCAATACCAAAAGAGCACAGCCCCTCTCGCTACCAATTTCCTACAGCTTCGCGGCTAAAACTGTCTTGTCATGCCCGGCTAAATCCTGCTTGTCGTTTTTATACAATTTCAGTTTCCAAACATTTCCCACCTTTACTGTATGGAAAAGCTAATCATTGCCACTGCCCAGTTCGAACATAAGAACAACGACAAAGCCTACAATCTCGACACCATCGAACGGCTCACCGCCGCAGCCGCCGCAAAAGGTGCAACCGTCATCGCCTTCCACGAGTGCTCCATCACAGGTTATACCTTCGCCCGCAAACTATCCAAAGAACAAATGCTCGATCTGGCCGAACCCATCCCATACGGCCCCTCCATTCAAAAACTCACCGCCATCGCAAACGCGCACAAAATGGTCATCCTCGCCGGCCTCTTTGAAAAGGACGACCAGGATCATCTCTATAAAGCATATGTCTGCGTTGACGGCAACGGCCTGGTCGCCAAATATAGAAAACTACATCCCTTCATCAACCCTCACCTGACACCCGGAAACGAATACTGCATCTTTGATCTCTTTGGTTGGAAATGTGGCATACTCATTTGTTATGACAACAACATCATCGAAAACGTAAGAGCGACTCGTCTGCTGGGCGCAGACATACTATTCATGCCCCACGTGACCATGTGCACCCCCTCCACCCGACCAGGCGCCGGCTTTGTCGATCCACAGCTCTGGCAGAACAAAGACAACGATCCCACCTCCCTACGACTCGAATTCGAAGGCTTGAAAGGCCGCGAATGGCTGATGAAATGGCTGCCCGCAAGAGCCTATGACAATGGTATCTACTGCGTTTTTTCCAATGCCATCGGAATGGACGACGACCAGCTAAAGAATGGCCGTTCGATGATCCTCGACCCCTTCGGCGACATCCTGGCGGAATGCACCGAGCTCAACGATCAGTTCGTCACTGCCACCCTTATTCCGGAGAAGTTGCGGTTATCAGGTGGTTATCGCTATATCCAGGCCCGCCGCCCCGATCTCTATCGTGACATCATCGGCCAGCCCCATCAACCCGAACAAAAAGTTATCTGGTTATCGCCTAACGCATTATCTTAGCTGAGCGACCTTATCAGCTATGCGCTACAAACCCTTTCTCCTCCTATGTTTCATACTCTGCTTCCTGTGCGTTACAGCGCAGATCCCTTCTTCTTTCTCCTGTGGCCAGCATGAGTATACAGAAAAACTCTTACAACGAGACCCTAACCTTCGCCTTGCCCAACTCAACATAGAAAAAGCCATCACCGCGTTTCAAACGACAAAAAAGAAGATAGTAACCGGTACCTCCCCTACACCTGCCAGTCCCATCGTTCTCCCCATCGTTGTCCATATCATCCACAACAACAGCCCGGAAAACATCAGCGACCAGCAAGTCCTGACAGCCATCCAGCACCTCAACGAAGCCTATGCCAACATCGGTTACTATGACCCCTCAGACGGCGTCAATACCAATATCCAGTTTTGCATGGCACAGCCTTCACTCCGGACGGCAATGGCACCAACGATTTCTTCAAACCGATCGTAACCCTGCCCTTAGACGCCTTCTATTTGGTGATATATAATAGGGAGGGCCAAAAAATGTTCGAAACAAAAGATTATACCCGGGGCTGGGATGGCCGCTGCATGGGCCACAAGCTGGACGCCGATAGCTTTGTCTGGTACGCTCAATATCATATAACGGGCAGCTCCGCCCCGCTTACCACCGTCAAAGGATTTCTGACACTCGTTCGCTAAAAACTCACCATTCAAATTCTACCACCCTTCCATTCAGTTTCCATTTCGACGGCCTTGGATTACTCATCCAGTCCAGCGGCTCGCCGGTAGGCTGCACCCGCGCCGCCTGCTCAAAACATTTCTTAATATATTCCTTCTGCTCTGGCCCCGTCGCCTCCGGCTGCGCCGAAATGAACAAAGGCGCCCCGCTTTCCGCCAGCAGCTGCATCCATTGCCTGTTGTTCTTCCACGGGATCTGTGTGGTCAGCCCTACACAATCCCCATCCACCGCATAGAAGGTATTATGCTGAGGAAGCCGGAAACCCATGGTATTAACCCCATACTTCAATGTCCGCTCCCATTCTCTACCACTAGTATCATCACCGATACGGTTCAGCTCAAATACCCCCGCCGACAAATGACTCACCGTATTACAGCCTATCAGGTACATATTCCCCGCAGCCTCCCGGATGGTATGATACAGCTCCGATATTATCTCTGCATTCGTTCTCGACCGATCATTGAAACGCCATCCGGGAACAGTCATTTCTTCCTTCATCTGAACACCCCACCGACCAAAAATATCATAACTGCTATAGTCATGTTTGACCAGCTCAAACCCCCATTCCCGGTATAGTTTGATCGTTTCTTTTATCCGTTCCAGATTCTCCGGAAGTGTCGGATCGAGATAGCGTTCCCGCGACCCGTCCTGTCCCTTGCTCAGTGGTCTAAGCAAGTTCTCTTTATCATTGTTGGCCAGCAGAGGGCGTGTCCATAGACCAGGCCGCATACCGATCTTTTTTATCTCGGCGGCCACGGCAGACATATCCCCGAACTTCGTATTCGACCTTTTAAAATCGGCACCAAGCTCCCATCCGTCATCGATCACCGAAAAAGGGCGGTTGCCCGTATCCGTTGCCAGCTCCACCATCGACCGGGTAGAGCTCAGGATCATATCCTTTGAGCTATTACCATAAGCAAAATACCAGTCATTGATTCCATAAACCGGCTTTTGCGGAAGCCTCGGCTTCTCACACATCATGCTACAGAATCGTGTGTCGGTCTGAAAAGGATTTTCTCCCGCCCTGCTCTGCGTCGTAACGATCTCCGCAGCGTGCAGCACCCTGTCTCCCAATTCTACTCCTACCCCGCCGGAATAGGTATCCAGCACAAGCTCCAGCTGTCCCGCCCCCGCCTGCCAGTAACAAAAACACTTCGCACCGGTCTTTACCCCAAACGCATGCGTCTGGCTGCCATCGTTCACCAGCAGATACCACGGCGCCTTACGGCCAGGTTCACCACTCTCCCACGCTAAATCCCCATAAGACCTTTCCCACGTATCGCCCAGGTATTTTGCCGTTCCCGAAAAAGCCCGGTCCCAGCTAAGCCTTATTTTCTCCAGTGCTATCCCAGGTGCACGCAGCTCGATCCCCATCGAAGACCTGCCATGCCCCATATGCTTCAGATCGACCGTCAGCCGGTCCAGCGTCCAATGCTCCTTTGAGCCGGAGAGCGCCAACCACTTCCCGTCATGTAACACCGCAATCTTTGATGGAAATTGAAGAACCATATCCGCGACGCCCGACTCGGCGTTCAGCCTGCTAAAAAATAAGGCAGCAGCCGAAAAACCGGATAGCTGTAAAAATTGTCTTCTTTGCATGAGACGAATATAGAAAAAACTACCGCACAGTCCTCAATCTAACTCCTACAAATACTGCTACGATCAGGATACCCACGGCACATATCATTGCCGTAAGATTCAGCGACTCTACAAAAGCCGTTCGCGCCGTATTAACCAGTACGCTCCCCAGCGGCTCCCCCAACTGTGTCCCTGCCGCCATGGCTCCCCCCAATGTGTTCCTCGCAGCCTCCCGCATCTGCACCGACACACCCGCCGGCACACCAAAATCCATCTTTGCCCGATACCCCGCCGTCCAGATACTGCCCAGCAGCGCTATACCCAATGCCTGACCCAGGGTCGTGCTGGTCTCCGATATACCCGCGGCCGCACCGGCTCTTTCCGGCGGAGCAGTGGCTACAACCATGTCGATGCCCAGTGTAACCACGACACCACAGCCCATGGTCAACACGACAGACGCGATCACCAGCGTCGGGAGGTCATTCAGACCAATGACAGCGAGTAATCCCACTCCTACCGCCATTACGGTCAGCCCGATGGCCATCAGATAACCTCTGCGGATATAGCGTACAAAGACCGGCGCGAGTGAACAGGACACAATACTTCCGGCAGCACCCGGCATCGTCAACAGACCCGCTTTCACAGGATCCAGTCCCAATACCAATTGCAAATACTGGCTCACAAAAAAATATATACCCGCCCAGGTAAACAAAGCAAACAACAGCGCCGTCAATGCAGTGTTGAAACGCGAACTATGAAAAAGCCCGACGTCGATCAGCGGATGCTCAGATGCCTTCTGCCATACCCAAAACACACCTCCCAATACCAATCCCCCCGAGATAAAGGCAGCCGGTGTCAATGCCATTCCGCTTTCCGAGACCTGCTTGATGCCATAAATAACTGCCAGCAGGGAGATAACCAGCAATGCGGTACTGGTCAGGTCCATTGGAGCCGGTTTTCCCTCCCGGAATTCCGGCAATAACCTTGGAGCAACCAGCAACAATATCCCCATCACCGGTACCGGAATCAAAAACACCGCGCCCCACCAAAACCGCTCCAGCAAAAGACCTCCTATCAATGGCCCCAACATGGTACCGGCAGAAAAGCAGGTCGTCCAGATCCCGATAGCCGCCGTCCGCTGACGCTCGTCATGAAACATATTGCGTATGATAGACAGCGTAGAAGGAAGTAAGGTAGCCCCGGCAATACCCAGCAGGCCCCTGGCAAATATCAGCAACAAGGTGCTGGGCGCAAATGCCGCGATGACAGAAGCTACGGCAAAAGCCACCCCACCCAGCAACAACAGTCGGCGACGCCCGATCCTGTCCCCGAGCGTACCCATCGTGATCAAAAAACCCGCTTCCAGGAACATATAACTATCCGATATCCAAAGCAGCTCGACGCTATTCGGTTTTAACGCCGTACTCATGGCTGGCACCGCCAGGTACATCACCGTCGTATCCATCGATACCAGCAGGGCCGGCAATGCCAGCACCGCAAGGCCGATCCATTCCCTGCGCCCTGCCTTCAGTGCCTGTCCGGTTTGTACAACCTCTGTATTCATGGAGTATTTTAGTCAAACTTACAGCAAATGCCCCGCGCCATCAAGGTGCGATCCCGACATTTTAAAGGTGCAAAAACGCCAAACCTTTCTGTAGTAGCTAGTACCTGATCGTACAGTATTTTGTATCGAAAGCATACACTCTGCGATGAAATTAAATTGCAAGTAATTGCATGTCAGTTACTAGAGACGCTGGCACAGGTTCTGCAGCCTGTATTAGGCCTGTTGAAAAAAAACAAAAACTATGTTTAGGATCTATCTGAAGTCAGCTTTCCGAAACCTGAATAGAAACAGGACCTATAGCTTCTTAAATATATTCGGTTTCGCCATCGGCATGGCCGCCTGCATAGTGATCCTGCTGTTCGTATTTTACGAAAGGAGTTTCGATAGCATGCATCACCGGAACCTCTATCGGCTCAATGAGGTGGACAAATTTATCAGCACTGGAGTCACTCAGAAGATAGCAACAACCATGTTCCCGATGGGGCCGACGATGAAAGACGAATTCCCCGAAGTGGTGAACTACAGCCGGGTGGACGGGAAAAGTCAATACGAGATGACATACGGGGAGAAAAGGGTGTTCTTCCAACAGACCTTCTTCGTGGACAGCTCCTTCCTCGGGATGTTCGACTTCCCGCTCCTGCAAGGTGACCGGCAAACCGCCCTGCAAAAACCGAACAGCATCGTACTGACAGAATCTACAGCCCGGAAATTATTTGGCAGTACGGATCCCATCGGCAAGACCCTTTCGCATTTCGGGGAAGATACGCTTCTTTTTACCGTGACCGGTATCCTGAAAGACGTGCCCGCTAACTCCCAATTTCAATTTGACGCCCTGCAATCTTTTAATACCATCTACAAATCCGACTGGATGGATCGATGGAGTAATCATTGGGTAAACACCTACCTGGAACTCGCACCTCATACCGATCTGTCTGCACTGGAAAAGAAACTCCCTGCCTACCTGAAAAAGCATCATGTCAGTGGCAAAGACATACATTACGACCTCTTCCTCCTGCCATTAAGGGATGTCCATGCCAATGCCGTCGACATCATCTATGACGACATCAATTTCCAGAAATTCGATCGGCGCTATACCAATATTTTTATGGGCGTCGGTCTCCTCGTGTTGCTCATCGCCTGCATTAATTATATGAACCTGGCCACTGCCCAGTCCGCGGAACGAGGTAAAGAGGTCGGCATTCGTAAAACGAGCGGAGCCCTGCGCTCGCAGCTGGGCGTGCAATTCCTTGTCGAGTCAATGCTGTTATCCCTGATCGCGATGGTCATTGCCCTGGGACTGGTGAACCTGGTGCTGCCGTATATTAATAAACTAAGTGGTCGGGATCTGAGTTCCATTTTTTTCACGCATCCTGGGTTGTTGGTGGCGGTATTTATCGGGACGATCCTGATTGGAGTGTTATCGGGGTTATACCCGGCGCTCTATCTGTCTTCTTTTCAGCCGGCAAAAGTGTTAAAAGGAGGAGGTGAGTCGGGCAGGAACAAAAGCACTTTTCGAAATATCCTGGTGGTAGGACAGTTCTCCAGCGCAATCTTCCTGGTGATAGCTACTATTCTCGTCTTTCGCCAGTTAAATTATATGGAGAAACAGGACCCCGGGTTTAATCTCGACCAGGTCATCACCATACCGCTGCATGGAGTCACCACCGGTAAATATGCTTTACTAAAAGATGAACTATCAGCCAGTCCGCTGGTGACAGGGGTGACCGGTGCGCAGGACCATTTGGGCGGTCCTTTGGAAACCTGGGGCTTCGGGTTCTGGCCGGGTGACAAACCGATGCGTGTACTGTTCACCACCGGGATCTTCGTGGACCCTGATTATCTTACCCTTTACAAGATCCCATTGGAGGCGGGTCGCAACTTCTCCCACGAAAGATCCGCATATGGGAACGAATTCATCATCAACGAAATGCTGGCAAGGGAACTACTCAAAGATCGGCCTGGAACACCGTTGTCCTGGCTGATCGGCAAACATTTTGGAGGTGATACCCTGGGCAGCATCGTTGGTATTTCCAAAGACTTCAATTTTAATTCCCTCCACTATAAGATCGAACCTATGTTCCTGCTCGATCAGGGCGCGAGGGCATTCAGCACGGTGTCTGTGAAGATCAACGGCCGGCAGGCCAGCCAGGCCATCGCGCTTATTGAGTCCACCTGGAAAAAAATTTTGCCAGAGTATCCCTTCGAATATCAGTTCCTCGACGATCATTTTAAGGAGTTATACAGAACTGATGCCCAAATCTCCCAGATGGTGACGATCATGGCCGGCCTGGCCATCCTCATCTCCTGCCTGGGTCTTTTCGGCTTGGCCTCTTTTTCCGCCGAGAAGCGAACCAAAGAGATCGGGATCCGCAAGATCCTGGGCGCCTCCGTCAAGGATGTCGTCTTCCTGCTGTCCAGGCATTTCATTGTACTGGTACTCATCGCCAATTTGATCGCCTGGCCGCTAGCCTGGTTGGCACTCCATCGGTGGATACAGAATTATGCGTATCGGGTGGCTATCAGCTGGTGGGTCTTCGTGCTGGCCGGACTGGCAGCGCTGTTGATCGCGCTGGCGACAGTGAGCTTTCGAGCGATCAATGCCGCCTTATCGAACCCTGTCAAGGTACTCCGTACGGAATAGCCTTCTTATAAATCAAATATATCGGAGACCAATCAGCGCATTTTTTTCAGACAGTCGCGCAAAATCCCAATGGCCTTAGCCTGTTCTTCCAGATTCAAAGAGGCAAACCCAAGCCGCAAACCAAAATAATTCCGCCCCGGAGGATTATAAAAGGTCCCATCGCTAATATCCAGTCCCATCCCTGCCGCCATCTCCGACAACGCCCGCAAGTCCACACCTGGCCATCTCGTCCACACCGCCATTCCTCCCTCCGGACGCACAAACTCAACCCGATCCCCCAACCCATCCAGCAAATCGCAAAAATGATCCCGCCGCTGATGATAGACACGCACCGACTTGTTGATATGCCGGCTGATCGCACCGCTCCGGAGCATCCTGGCCAGCGCCAGCTCAATAAAGGAGTCCCCCTTCAGATCGATGATACTCCGCCTCTTCGCAGCCAGCTGGATAAAATTCTCCGGCCCCGCCATAAAGCCTATCCGCGCCGCCGGCACCAGCGTTTTACTCAGCGTCCCCACATAGATGACATTTCCATAATGGTCGAGGCTCGCCATCGGGAGAACAGGACTGGAATCATAGTGAAAGTCATAATCGTAGTCGTCTTCGACGATGGCCATTCGGTAACGGTTAGCCAGCTCCAGCAGCTGAACCCTTCTTTGGGGTGACAGCCGCACCGTAGTAGGACTATGATGATGCGGCATCACATGCAATAAGGCGATCTTTTTTCGTTTGCACAAGGCTTCCACCGCCGACACGTCGATCCCCTGTTCGTCGACCCGAACATGATTTAGCACGGCTCCCAGCTTTTCCAGCATCTTATTGGCATAGGCATACCCCGGTTCGCCGACTATGACCTGGCTGCCCGGCTTCAGCAATATACTTGCAGCCAGATAAGTGCCCATCTGGACACCCCTTGTGATCATCAGGTGTTGTTTCCCGATATGAAGCCCCCGGGTATCATTCAGGTAGGGGGTCAGCGCACTCAACAGGTAGTCGGTACCCGCCGGTGAACCATATTGCATATACTGCCGGAAAGAGGCCAGCCCCGACAAGCTCCGGATCTCCCGTAAAAAGATATCCATCGGAGCAAGCCGTATATCCGGAAAACCATCGTCGATAAAAATATTCCCCGGCCTTCTCACCCGATCCACTAAGGGATCTTCATCCACATACCACATATCGAAATTAGCCTTGTCCGCTGCCATCGCCGGCGCTTTCTTCTTTTCTTCCGATACAGTCTTTCCCCGTTTTATCTCTGGCACATCATGAGAAACAAAAATTCCCTTCCTTGGCAAAGCCTCGATCCAACCCTGTGCCGTCAGCTCATCCAGCGCCGCCTTTATCGTATTCCGGTTCACACCCAGCTGCTCAGCCAGCTCTCTGGACCCGGGCAGCTGTAATCCCCGCCGCAGTACCCCCATCCGGATATGATGCATAATGGAATTGGCGATCTGCAGGTATACTGCGGTATCACCGGACTTGTCTATCGTTATGAGGCGGTCAAAAGGAAGCATCTGGACCATCTATTTTATTGAAACTGGATTATGTTACTGGTCCAGTAAATTTAGATATTTGTCTTGAAATAATTCAAACTAACATGCAACAACGTATCGCTCAGCTTTATCTCCGCCTCGCTCTTGGAACAGGCTTTACTCTTCTGGGCCTCGATCGCTTCGGGTTCTGGGGACCCAACGGCAAATCCTGGGTCAGTTGGGGCGACTGGGCACATTTTTCCGCCTACGCCCGTGAAGTAATGGGATTCCTGCCAGCCCAGCTTGCCAATTTCCTCGCGGTCATAGCTACCATCGCGGAGATTACCATTGGCATCCTGCTGCTCCTCGGCTGGCTCACCCGCCAGGCCGCCATCGGAAGCGCGATCCTGACCCTTTGCTTCGCCATCGCTATGGCTATAAGCTATGGGATCACTTCCCCTATCAATTATTCCGTTTTTACCGTCAGCGCAGCCAGCCTCCTGCTCAGTACATTACAGTCACACCGCTGGAGCATGGACGCACTGTTCGATCAGAAAAATTCAACTCATCAATAGCAACTATTTCATGTTACTCATCAAAACCTATCGCGACGCCTTCCACGGTCTCAATCGCCAAACCTGGCTGCTTAGCCTCGTCATCTTCATCAATCGATGCGGCACTATGGCCATTCCATTTATGAGCATCTACGTTACCGAACAGCTACATCGGAGCATAGCCGACGCCGGTCTTATCATTACCTTGTTTGGTTTTGGATCGATTGCCGGCTCTCTCTTCGGCGGTTATCTCACCGACAAGCTCGGCTTTCGTTTGACCCAGATCATCACCGCGGCCCTCGGCGGTCTTCTCTTCATCGGTTTTGGCCTGGTCCACAACTTCTGGATCTTATGCGCCCTTTGTACTGGGGCAAGCCTCTTCGCCGAAGCTTTCCGGCCCGCCAACTACGCAGCCATCGCCACCTATGCGGCCGAAGGCACCCTCACCCGCGCCAACTCACTCAATCGCCTCGCGACCAACGTCGGTTTTGGAATTGGCAGCTCACTGGGTGGCATCCTCGCCGCCTTTAATTATCAATGGCTCTTCTGGGGTGAAGGAGGGAGCTATATCCTTGGCAGCTTTCTCATCATACTGCTCTTACCAAAAACAAATCCCGCCGCCACCTCTAAAACCCACACCACCACCCAACCATCAACCAATCTCCCCAAACAACCCTCCATCTTCACCGACATCCCTTTCATCCGTTTCCTTATCCTGGCAACGGTCTACACAACCTGTTTCTTCCTCTTATTCCGTCTTGTCCCCGTCTATTGGAAAGAACAATGGAAGATCAGTGAATCAACAATTGGCTTATTGATGGGCCTCAACGGTTTTATCGTCGCCTGTTTCGAGCTCATCCTGGTCCGCTATTTCGAACGACGTAATCCCAATACGGCTTTCTATATCGCAGCCGGTGTGACACTCACCGCAATTGGCTATGGACTGCTCATCCTGCCCGGCAGTTTTCCAGTCATTTCCGGGGGCGCCTGCGTCCTGCTCATCACTGTCGGCGAAATGCTCGCCATGCCCTTCATTGGCTCCTTTGTCCTCCAGCGGGCCAAAGACCACAACATAGCCAAATACTCATCCGCCTATGCGCTCTCCTGGTCCATCGCCCGCATCGCCGGCTCCTCGCTCGGATCGATAGTCATCCAACACTGGGGTTATACGACTCTCTGGGCAATCATCATCGCCACCTGCCTGATTTCGGCGCTCTTATTCTACCAGTTCAATGGTAAAAAGTCTTTACTTTGTATTATACAACCCAGATGAAGCAAAACAGTAAAATAAAACTCTATGATACCCGCACCTTCACTGACAAATTCATGCCCTCCGACGAATTACGCCGCCTTTACAAGGGAGACTACAATGAGTTCCTGATCGTCCAGGTCGAAGACATGTATCGTCACGTCGCCCATGCCGTACCGCCTTCAAAAGCCACGAATCATACCCTGATTTATCTTACTGCGGGTGAAGCCTACATGAACATCGGCAGCGAATTATACACCATTCACGAAAACGAAATACTGATCGTTCCGGCAGGTCAGATATTTTCCTTTGAGCAGTACGATACCAGTAAATTTAACAAGGGATATCTCTGCAATTTTAATGATAAAATGCTGGCAGGAAAGATCGGTACCGGACAGCTGCACAAGGAATTTGAATTTCTAAAAATATGGGGACAGCCCTATCTGTCTCTAAAAGGCGAAACATCTCGATTTATACGACAACTATTGGAAAGGCTCTATACAGCTTATTCCCAGGAGGGACCCGGAAACTTATTGATCCTCCAGTCTTACCTCATCGCCTTGCTTTGCGAAATGAAGGAAGCTTACCATCCTTTGCAGATCAAACAACAATCAGCAAGTCTTATCCTGACAAATAAATTCCGTGAATTGCTTTCCAAACATATCACGACAAAGCACCGGGTTTCCGACTATGCACAGCTGCTGCATGTCACCCCCAATCACCTCAACAAATCAGTAAAAGCGATTACCTCCAGGTCTCCCACAAAATGGATCGACGAAACGCTCTTACTGGAAGCAAAAGTACTTCTGGCCCAAACGCAGTTCTCTGCAGGTGAGATCGCCTCCTCCATTGGCATCGACGACCAATCCTACTTCAGCCGGCTCTTCAAGAAATACGAAGGGATGACACCACTGGAATACCGAAAAAAGGCCGGAATACCCCAAAAGATTGAAACGTCCTAAAGCTTGCATCCTCCGTCCTAATTCCCAACCGACAGATCATCGAACTTCGCATTCTATTCAATGATTCAGCAATGTTCCTTTTAGCTTTTCATTCGGCCCTGCGATGGTTGGTCCTTATTGCTCTCATATCGTCTATTTTCCGCGCCGCAAAAGGTTATTTTACAAACGCGGTCTTCACCTATACCGACAATGCACTGCGTCACTGGACGGCAACTGTTGCGCACATCCAGTTGGTTATAGGAATGACCCTTTACTTAAGGAATCCGTTATTGCTTAAATATTCTCTTTTCTTCCGTTTCATACATATCTCTTGCATGTTCACGGCAGTAGTCTTGTTGACTATCGGCTCAGCGTTCGCCAAACGTAAACCGACAGACAAAGAAAAATTCAGAACTATGTTGGTCTGGTTCACGATCAGCCTCATCATCATATTAATAGCCATTCCCTGGCCTTTTTCACCACTGGCCAAAAGGCCTCTATTCAGATCATTTTAATCATGAAAAAGTTCATCCTCACCAACATCGGGCGACTACGCCTCATCGGTTTTCTTGAAGGCGTTTCTTTATTGACGCTTGTCTTTATCGCCGTTCCGGCCAAATACTTTTACCATAATCCTTCCCTGGTGCGGTCCATTGGCCCGGTCCACGGCATGTTGTTTTTATTATTTGTATTCAACACCCTTCGCACCGGAGTCGAACAAGGCTGGAAATTCAACACGACCACCTGGAAGGTCCTGCTGGCCTGTATCATCCCTTTCGGTACCTTTTATATTGACAGACAGATACTCAGTAGGACAATCCCCCCTACCAGTTCCCAATAGCTGAAAAATATTTTTATGTAATTATGCTGGTCGTTGCATCTTATACCAAAACCCCTTGGTATGAGCAAATCATTCCGGCTACAGATCCCCACCCCCTGCCAGGAGAACTGGGCAAATATGCAACCGGCAGACAAAGGCCGCCATTGCGCAGCCTGTCAAAAGACTGTCGTGGACTTTACCGCGATGAGTGACACCGAGATCATTCGTTATATGTCCAAGGCCGGCCAACACGTCTGCGGCCGCCTGACCCCCGATCAGGTGAACAGACCCCTCATTCCTCTTACACCACCCCAAAAGAACAAACTACCTGGCTGGCCCTTATTGCTGACAGGTATATTTCTTACACAGGACAAGCCCATATCACATCATCCTGTGGAGCAGACTACCCACGTGCAACCGCCTTCGCCAAAACAGGATCCGTACATAGCAATAGTGGGTTTTAGCAGACCTGTAATCGTCGATTCAATCCCAAATGATACACTCATATCTACTTCTTTCGTAAAGGGCGAGCTCGCAATGGTATATCCCGACACCATCGAAAAAATAAACCTTGATTCCACAAATACAAATATGACAGATACAACAAATTCAATAAAAACAGACACTACTCCATTACCCCCAACTGAGGAAGTCATTGCCGGAATGATAGCTTGTCCTCGCCCCCGCGTCATAGACACTATAAAACAACTCCTCTCCGCCCTTCGTCTCCTTCCTCAAAAACAACCCCTTACCCCCATCAACAACGAGCTAACCATCTATCCCAATCCAGTCCGGCGTGGCGTCCCTTTCCGTCTTGCCTGGCAGACCGACCCCGGCAAATACCAGATAAGCTTGTTCAGCTCATCCGGCGCATTGATCCAGCAACGAGTGATCGACATAAGCAGTTCCAATCAGGTCAGCGACTGGCAGATCCCAACCAATGCACCTGCCGGTATCTATATCATTCGTGCTCTTCAGCCGGGCCAAACACGGGTCTATGCGCGTGAACTGGTGGTACAATAATATTACCTATTTTGCAGTCTATAATCCAGGCGCATGAAATGGAAGAGACTGGCTATTTTTCTTTTGATGGCAACTGTCAGTTGCCACAATAATCCGAAGCAGCAAACCAATGCCGCCATCCCACCCGATTCATCCGATCAGACCAAATTAGCCGTCACAAAACAAAAGGCTATCTCCTGCGAATCAGGCATTCCCGCCCGGTTTGCATCAGCAACATCCCCCACCCATCCAAACATGATCTGGATCCCGGGTGGAGCCTTCAGCATGGGCGGCGACAACAAGGAAGCCCAACCAGATGAATATCCCAAACACACCGTCACTGTCTCCGGCTTCTGGATGGATAAAACCGAAGTCACCAACGCCCAATTCGCCGCTTTCGTCAAAGCAACAAACTATATCACTACCGCCGAGAAAAAGCCCGACTGGAACGAGTTAAAAAAGCAACTCCCCCCTGGCACGGCAAAACCCGATGAAAGTCTCCTCATAGCAGCTTCTCTCGTATTCTCTCCTCCTGACCATCCTATCGACCTCAACGACTACAGCCAATGGTGGGCCTGGAAAAAAGGGGCTAACTGGCGACACCCACAGGGGCCTGGCAGCGACATCAAGGGAAAAGAAAACTATCCCGTCGTTCACATCTCCTGGTATGACGCAATGGCCTATTGCAAATGGGCGGGCAAAAGCCTGCCTACAGAAGCCGAATGGGAATTTGCCGCTCGTGGCGGACTAAAAAACAATGTTTACCCCTGGGGTAATGAAGGAGTCAACACCGGTAAGGCCAAAGGCAATTTCTGGGATGGCCACTTCCCGGATAAGAACACCGAAGCCGATCATTATTACCATACGGCTCCTGTAGCCTCTTTTGTCCCAAATGGCTATGGTCTCTATGATATAGCGGGCAATGTATGGGAATGGTGCGCAGATTATTATAATAACAACTACTATAGCCAGTCCAATGGCTCGACAAATCCGACCGGGCCTGTCAAAAGCTACGACCCCGACGAACCTTTCGCTACGAAACGCGTCATCCGCGGTGGCTCCTTTCTCTGTAACGATTCATATTGTTCCGGCTATCGAGTTTCCCGTCGTATGAAAAGCACCGAAGACAGTGGGATGGAACATGTGGGATTCCGCTGCGTTGCTCGTCATTAGCCCCTTACTCCATCTTCGCCGCCTGCCTCCTGTTCTTCCCTTCATGCCCTGTCAGATCATCCCCCAGATCTTCCCTCGCCTCATCCGCGATCTTCAGCAACTGCTGAAGCATCTCCGGATACAGCTGCTGCACATCATAAACTTCTCCCGGATCATGGGCCAGATCATACAAACCCATCGGCACATCCCTCTTCAAAATACTTCCCCCATTTCCATCCTTCCCATGGATCGCACTATAGGTCGAAGCACTATGTGGCAACACTAACTTCCAATTCTTATATCTTACCCCTTCCAAACTATTCTTATTAAAGTAATAATAGAAAGTCTCCCTCGGTCCTGTTCCATTCCCCGCCTTCAGAGAAGGCAAAAAATTCAATCCGTCAATTCTATTCACCGGCAAACCCGTCCCCGTGGCAGCAGCCAGTGTCGGTAACAGATCCATATTCGTCATTAAATGGCTATTCACTCCTCCTGCTTCGATCTTCCCCGGCCAGCGCATGATCAGCGGTACTCTTGTCCCGCCTTCAAACGTCGTTGCCTTGCCTTCCCTAAATCCCCCTGAACTCCCCGCATGATTCCCGAAATTAAGCCAGGGGCCATTATCACTGGCCACAACCAAAATAGTATTCTTCGTCAATCCAGTCTCATCCAACGCTTTCATGATCTGCCCCAGACTCCAGTCCAGTTCCAGGATCACATCTCCAAACAACCCCAGTTCACTTTTTCCCTTAAACTTATCCGACACAGCCAATGGTACATGCGGCATCGGTTGTGCGAGGTAAAGGAAGAACGGCTTGCTCTTATTACTTTTAATATAAGCCACCGCCTTCTCCGTAAACAAAGTCGTGAACTGTT
>Ga0307510_10002530_pt1 | contig 20848 bp, 13 predicted proteins | sample 12_EM_MG_FD_207224 | JGI IMG/M metagenome (GOLD analysis project Ga0307510, IMG submission 207224) | Populus trichocarpa ectomycorrhiza microbial communities from riparian zone in the Pacific Northwest, United States - 12_EM | ecosystem: Host-associated > Plants > Roots > Unclassified | place... | reverse complement strand
TATGGAAAGTTGAGTTTAATGTATCGTGTTGTTTGGAATGATATTTTTAACTTAGAATTATGTTTTTGGACGAGAATAAGATTTGTGTCAAGTGAGAATTGTGGAAAATTAGAAAGAAAACATGTCTGTTTTTTTATCAGTGAATTTCAGCCTAGATAAATGGGGAAATAAATTTAATTATTTTAATTGTTATGAAAATTGGATTGAGTTGTGTTACTATCGATATAAAAATGAAGGATAAAAAGTGAATGATATAAAAGTACTCATCTATAGCATAGGTTCAGCCTATGGAATCCTTAAGGGGGGGGGATGAAATTGATTTAAATGTTGCGTGGAATTGTGTATGTGATGAGGTAAAATGATTTATAAAAAGAAAAAGAAATTAAGAAAAACTAAAAAGGAACACATGGTTTCTTAAAATGGAAGGGGGGTGTATTTGGTCAAGGACTTCCATGGTGAATTTCTTTGTGATGGATGAAAGTTCTCATTTAACTATGAATGTGTTGTGTGATGTGTTAAATTAGTTGGAAATATAAAATGAATTGAGAAAGAGGTATTTATTCCATGTATTATATAGAAATAATGAGAATTGTTATTTGGAACCTAGATATGATTCCTAGTTTTATGGAATCGAAAGTAATAAAATTAGTCTTGTGTTAACAGGGGGTATTCTAGCAGCTATACCACATGTCGGAGGAGGTGCAAGATCATCATGTATGACAGGTAGGTGTCTAACACATATTCTTAGTTAACTATTATGCCAATAGAACTGTTAATTTTATTTCTTTATGATTTCTAAATTGGTTTTGAAAAATAAATGAATTGGTGAAAAAAAATGAAAGAAGAATTGATATTTGATTAGTCATCCATGGTATAAAGACTAATGATATTAGTTGGTTTGATATCAACATTGAATTTAAAGGAAAAATAAATGGATGAAAAACTTGATTAGTCATACAAAAAATGAAGGCTAATGATGTCAATTATTATAAAGAACTTGATTAGTAGTTCCCAATACGGGAGACTAATGATACCAATAGGTTATATTGATATCGACATTTACATAAACTTAATTAGTAGTTCCCGATACGGGAGATTGATGATACCAATAGGTTATATTGATATCGATATTTACATGAACTTGATTAGTCGTTTCCAATACGGGTGATTAATGACACCAATGAGGTTTATTGGTATTGACATGAACATGAATGAAAAATATAAAAATGAACTTGATTAACCGATCCGAAAAGTGGTAAAGACTAATGATGTCAATGTGTATTAGCATTGGCATGCACTTAAGAATTTGATTAGTTATCCAATAGAATGGAAGCTAATGATAACATGTGGATTGATATCTATATACCCTTCATTAACCATATTTTAGGTGATGATTAATTATATCAAATTAGAATTAATATCGACATTAATTAGTTGACCTGAGTAATGGGTGACTAATGACATTATGATGTTAATGCTGGTAACTAGAGTAAGAAAGAAAATGAAATGATAATGAATACAAGATGAAATGCCTTACTTTTCAATTGGAAATTTATGAAAATAAAAAGGGAATTTCATTATATTCTTTGATATAATAATTGTTTATTAACTTTTCCACTAGTTTATGTTTTGTTTATTGTATTTGATAGGGTCATCACACTCACGTCAGGAATAAATTTATCTTATTTCTTTTGTTCACATAGATTAGATATATCATGTTCATTTTGGGTTATAATATATTTTGTTTTAAGTATGTAGATATTAACACTTAACTTTTATTTGTAGACACATGAAATCACACACACACACACACACACACACACACACATATATATATATATATATATATATATATATATATATATATAAACTTATTCATCTTCATTATGCATGCTAGATTCCATATAAATTCTCAAACCTTATAATTAAAATATTATATAAATTGGATGTTATTTGGATGAATTGAAATTAATGGTAATTAATTGTTGTGGATTATGATACAAAATGATCAAGGAATTGAAAATATGTATAGAAGTGAAACAAATTTAAGTCGATAACTTGGATATTTTGTTACAGGAGAAATTATGCCGGAATTTTGCGACATGGCACATATAAAAAGAATTCTAGTATTTCCAAAATTAAGAATGTATTTGTCCTGGGTATTGCTATTACAATAAGATTGGATAAAAAACTCAATCTAAAAAAAAATACATAATAAAATGACTCGAGTCAACCTGCAAGACTTATAATCCGGGTCTTGAAACCGAGATAACCTAATAGAAAGTAAACCAAAACAAATTATGAACCTTAAATCCTAATCAATCTAATGTTAAAAAATAAAATTAAAAAAAATACAATTAAAAAAAAAACTAAGTCAATCAGGTTAACCCACAGAACGAGTCATGAGACTATAATAATTACATAGAAAACAAACCGCAATAAATTATAAAGTTCAATCTCTAATAAATTAAATGTTGAATAATAAAATTAAAAAAAATATTATTGCAATGAATAATGAATTTATACACAGTAAAAACATCACCTTTTTTTTATAATTAATATTAATGTTAATAAAGAAGAATGAAGGGATGAAAAGCACATGTGGTTCCTCTACTTTAAAACGAATATTATTTTAAAAATTATAAAAAGTTTATGAGCACTTCATATTGTTATTATAATATAATTTGTTGCATACAGTTACTTCACTCGAATCTCATTACAGCAAGAGAAAACAACGTGAGTGATTAACGGATTCCATGAAATAACTACTAATATATACTAAATTTCTACTAGACATTGTGAAACCTTTGGTATTTTCCAGGTTCATGTTTATAGAAAGATAGCATATGTTTCTCAGACTGCATGGATCCGGACGGGGACAATACAGGAAAATATTCTATTTGGGGCTGCAATGGAGCCAGCAAGATATCAAGAGGTGCTTGAGAGGTGTTCTCTTGTAAAAGACATTGAGAGTTTTCCGTTTGGAGACCTCACTGAGATCGGAGAGAGAGGTGTCAATCTGAGTGGTGGACAGAAACAACGGGTTCAACTTGCACGTGCACTCTATCAGGATGCCGATGTATATCTCTTGGACGATCCCTTCAGTGCTGTTGAGGCACATACAGCAACAAGCCTTTTCAATGTAATTTTCATCTCTATGCAATCTTGAATTGTTAAGTTCCGAATGTTTTTAGTTAAAGCTAGTGTGGCTTGTTGCAGATTATGTGATTGGAGCTTTGTCTGGAAAGACAGTCTTACTTGTGACCCACCAAATCGACTTCCTTCCAGCTTTCAATTTTATTTTGGTTAGATACGTCTAATCCTGCTGCCAATTTCTCCATTATCCTATTTAACTATTGAAGTATCATCCCAATTTGTTAATATGAGCTGCAAAATATCATTTTATTCAACTTCTTGACAGTTGATGTCTGGTGAGAAATCATAAGATCTGATACTTACGACCAGTTGATGGCTTCCAGCCAAGAATTCCAAGACCTCGTCAATGCTCACAAGAACACAGCTGGTCCTGATATAAAAGTTGAGTATGCTGCGAGCAAAAGAGCCACAACTTCCCAAGGGGAAGAAATCCAGAAAGTTCATGTTACAGATAAGTTAAGAGCATCTTGGAGGGATCAACTGATCAGGCAAGAAGAACGAGAAACAGGTGACACAGGTTTCAAGCCTTACATACAGCACTTGAGTCAGAGAAAGGGCATCCTTTATTTCTCTGTCAACTATAGCCCACATCATATTCACACTTGGGAAAATTATACAAAGCTACTGGTTGGCTGCCAACATTCAGAATTCTCATGTAAGCAGAGCAGACTTGTTCACAGGTTACTCAATGATCGGTTGTAGCTTAGCAGTCCATTACTCATCCGATCGTTCTTCACAGTTCAATTGGGTTGTGTGGCTTCAGAATCTATTTTCTCTACACTTCTGACCTCTCTTTTTCCGAGCACCAATGTCCTTTTATGACTCAACCCTTCTCGGTAGAATACTGAATCGGTAAGAGATCCAAAATTAACAGTTTCTTTCCATTTTCTATAAAACTTCCGTGATACTAAGATATTTGTTTATATATATTTTTAGGTATCTCTTCTTTGAAGCGACAACCTTCACTTCATTCGTCAACTTTGCAGTGCTGGCTTTTCTTACCTGGCCAGTCTTATTTAGGTGAAAAATGGCTGAAATAGGGATTTGCGATAAAAAAAATTCAGATTTGATTTTTTTTTAATATGAGTGTCTGAGCCAGTTTATGTGCATTTCGACTAAAATTACAGGCTCTGAAGTTAACGATCATGTAAGCCTTCAGTTGTCATAAGATTTATGTAACTCGAACTTGTGACTTCTAAAAAGCAAATTTAGAGACTAATCAGTTAAGTTATACCTTTCAAGATTCAGACATGATTTTAATGAAATTTATCATTTATTTATTTTTTTTAAAGAAAATAAATGAATAATATATCATCTAACTAGGTAGATAAAATATTGTTTGTCCTATTAAAATAAAACCCTTAGTGGATAAAGTGCCTTCCGTCCATTTTAAAAACAAAAAAAAGAAATCTAGGAGCATTGAGTTTTTTTTTAAATAGCCATTCAATGTTTTTAAAAATTATTATTTTTTAATTTAGAATAAAATTCATTATAAATAAAATTCATAAAATGAGTTTTAAGAAATCATTCAATTGTGCCCTTTTTTCAAATAAGATGATATTTTTTTTATAATAATATTAATAATTATTTTATGAATTATTATATATGAAATGAAATGCAAATTATTCAATGAGAATAAAATATTTTTTTATTTTTATAATAATTTTCATTGATTAATTATTGGTTTATATTTCTCCAAAATCACATAAAAATTATCAAGTTATAATTCTTTTTATTGAAATTTATTTTTTATTTCATGATAAGTTTTTATTTAAAAGACAAATGCTTTTGATAAAAAAAATTGTTTTTGTTAAAATAAAAATGTATAAATATATAAAGAAAGTGGTTTTTGATTGAGGAAATATATATTTTTTCCTTCTTAGTTTAGATCATTGAATTTTTTATGAATATTTATTCTAATTTTTTTTATTAAAAAAATATATTACTAATAAAAAAACATATTTTTTTTGTCAAGATAAAAATAAATATATGAATAAAAAAATAAAATTTGCCTAATAAAATATATTTTTTCTAAAATTTAAATCATTAGTTTTTTTATAAATATCTATTTTAATAGTCACATAATTAAATTAAATTAGATTCAAAACTTATCTCGTGATAGTAATTAAATTAAAATCTACTCTTTTATTTATAATAATATCTCTATATCATTTTAAAATGGAGATATTTCGGTCATTCTCTTATACGTCCCACTGAAAAAAGAAGATTTGAAAAACAAAATATCTAACCACCACAAACGACACCGTTAAAAGCTCACCAAACCATCCAGCAGCAACCCCTGGGAGTCATCGACAGTCACGACACCCTCTCGCTGGCACATTAGCCACTTAACCTTTCACCCTCTCGACAAGTCCGTCACTCCCCTTCCCCTTCCCCTTCCCCTTATAATCTCTCTCCCTCTCTCTCCCCAACCCCATTTGTTCTCTCTCTACACCATGGACGCCTCTACTCTTTCACGCATAGGCCTAGCCGGTCTAGCCGTGATGGGTCAGAACTTAGCCCTAAACATTGCTGAAAAAGGTTTCCCAATTTCAGTCTACAACAGAACCACCTCCAAAGTCGACGAAACCCTTCACCGTGCCCAATCCGAAGGCCCATTTCCTTTAACTGGTCAGTACTCCCCTCGTGATTTTGTTCTCTCAATCCAACGCCCCAGATCCATCATTATCTTGGTCAAAGCTGGAAACCCTGTTGACCAAACGATTTCTGCTTTGACCGAGTTCATGGAGCCTGGTGATACTATCATCGATGGCGGGAATGAGTGGTATCAGAATACTGAGAGGAGGATTCAAGAAGTGGGAGATAAAGGGATTCTTTATTTGGGTATGGGGGTTTCGGGTGGAGAAGAAGGTGCACGACATGGGCCTTCGTTGATGCCTGGTGGGTCTTTGGAGGCGTATAATAATATTGAGTCTGTTTTGAAGAGTGTTGCCGCTCAAGTTGATGATGGGCCTTGTGTTACGTATATTGGTGAAGGGGGTTCTGGCAATTTTGTTAAAATGGTTCATAATGGGATTGAGTATGGAGATATGCAGTTGATTTCGGAAGCCTATGATGTTTTGAAGAATGTTGGTGGGCTTTCTAATGGCGAATTAGCTGAGATTTTCGGGGAGTGGAATAGAGGGGAGTTGGAGAGTTTTTTGATTGAGATTACGAGTGATATTTTTAAGGTTAAGGATGATTTGGCTGACGGGGATCTGGTTGATAAGATATTGGATAAAACTGGAATGAAAGGGACTGGGAAATGGACTGTCCAGCAAGCTGCTGAGTTGTCTGTTGCTGCGCCTACAATTGCTGCTTCGTTGGATTGTAGGTATTTGAGTGGGTTGAAGGAGGAGAGGGAGAGTGCGGCCGAGATTTTGGAAAAAGCTGGCTTGAAGGAGGAAATGGGGAGTGTTAAGAGTGAGATTGACAAGAAGAGGTTGATTGATGATGTGAGGCAAGCATTGTATGCGTCGAAGATTTGCAGTTACGCTCAGGGGATGAATTTGTTGAGGTCTAAGAGTGTTGAGAAAGGGTGGGATTTGAATTTGGGTGAGTTAGCTAGGATTTGGAAAGGTGGATGCATTATTAGGGCTGTGTTTTTGGATAGGATTAAAAAGGCTTACCAGAGGAATCCTAGCTTGGCTAGTTTAGTTGTGGACCCGGAATTTGCGAGGGAGATGGTGCAGAGGCAGGCGGCATGGAGGAGAGTCGTGGGGCTGGCGATTTCAGCTGGAATTAGCACTCCAGGGATGTGTGCTAGTCTTGCATATTTTGATACTTACAGGCGTGCTAGGCTGCCAGCAAACCTTGTCCAGGCTCAGAGGGACTTGTTTGGGGCTCATACTTATGAGAGGACCGATCGTCCAGGGGCATTTCATACTGAGTGGACAAAGCTTGCTCGTAAGAGCAATGCTGGTTTTGGAGCTTTCAATTGAGCATGTTCATGAGTCGGTTGGCTGTTTGTTTGTTTGTTTCAATTGGCCGTTGGTAATGTTTCTCTTTGAACTATGGTTGTATGTTTCCTTGAGAGGATTCGTTGCAGTTATTGGTTAGCCTCACAGATTTTACTGTTAATAAGAAATGCATGCCTCTTGAGTTCAGTAAATTGGTTTTTCATCTGCAGCAGGCACGATAGAGTTGAGTTCTGCCTTTTAGATTTTGCTTATTTGCTCCTGAATAATGTTTCGACCTCTTGTGAGGCTATTTGATTTGAAACTTTGTAATTTGCATACTTTACGTAAGTATGTGTATGTCCTTCTAGAAATAAACCTGTTCGAATGCATCTTATGTGTTTATGAAACAATTCTGATACAAATGTATCATAGGTTACAAGGTTGGTTGCAATGTGAAAACGTGGTTGTTGGGCAGGAATGTTAACTTCATCATAAGTTCAAGTTAGCTGTTGATTTTTTTTTTTTTTTTTGAAGTCAATGAACACTTGATGATTTGTTGAGTTTTTGGATATTGATTGCTCTGTTCAGAGAGAAGGGAAAACACTCTATACAAACCGTTGAGCCCTCTATTCTTTAAGGTGATTGTGGCAGTATACCATGGGTTACTTCTTATTGTGTGTTTATGCAAAACCTTTTCCATGGAAATATTTGGTTTTCATGTATGATCTGCTATGAACCTGACATGATGCTCAACTTCTGCTTGATTCACCGGAAGGTTTTTCTCTTGCTTTTGCATTAACTGGCAGAATAGTGGGCATGGAGCTTAGTGGTTAGGGTTGTCAGATGTCATTTTGCTAACACGTTCAATTGCTGTTAAATCTTATTTCTTTTATAGTTTAGATATGAAATTTAGGGATTTTTTTCTGTGTTAAATAAATGGTTATTCTGAAATAATTGAGAGATTGTTTCTTGTGAGGTGAAGAATCATTCGATCTTTTCTGTTCTTTTTATTTGATTATAAGAATCATTTGACTTTAATTGCTCATTTCAATGGGATAACTACCACAAGGCTTGTGCCAATATGGATTGTTTGGTTTCACTCACTCCATTTTTTCTTTCTTCTCTGGATGCAAGTAAAAGTCGATCATGGTGGTTATGGATGGCAAATTGTTCGTTTCATTCACTTCATTTGTTCATTTTTTCATGAATGTTGCAGAGTTGGCAGATGCAAGGGATTTGATTTTCTGCTAGCCATGCCTTCTTTTTTTACTTGGAAAGATCACCTTCCTGAACAGGAATACCATGTTCATGCATTCACAGCTAAACTTCATCTCACTTGTCTTGAATTAGTTTCGTGAAGCGGAGTGCTCTGATCTGTCAAGGAACCCCATAGCATCCTAATGTTTTAGGTTTACAGGATCCAAGTTGATGATATGCTTTCCTGCTATACATGCCTTGCTGTTAATAGAGAAGATTGCTTCTCAAATCGAAGCTCATTATTTGCATCGCATGCATGTCTGCATGCATTCATCGTGGTGTGAATGGTACAAAACCAGCGTCAAGCGAGTAATCTACGCTAAAAAAGGATGGATCTCCATGACACGAATTATTTTTAAGAACACATTCATGAACTAAATCGAGTACGATTTCACTCAATAAAATCATTCTGTGCCACTGTTTTCATTCTTCTTTCTTGAAGAATTCGTGACCATTTATTATTCATTCTTTGTAGCAAGATTCCACTAAAAAATGTTCCGAAGTAATGCTATTATCAAAAACTTAAGAACTTTTCAATGGTAACTCCATCATTCACAAGTCCTGATTATCACTCCGGTTTTGCTACACATGACGAATAAATGGCGCTGAGAGTAATTTTATTGAGTTTTATGGGCATTTCTTTTTTCTTAGAAACAATCAGTGTCTTGGAGATTATAATAAAAAAAAAAAAATCCTAAAAGAGATAATTGAAGTACCGTGGCTTATGAGACAATTCACTTGGATTAGCACAGTGAATTGTCTTCTTCGCTCTTCTCTACGCCAAATAATTGTTTAGTTTATGGGGTAAAAAAAACAAATTCACAGTAAAATGACTTCCTTCCACGCAAAAAAAAATAGTCTTTTTATCTAGAGTTATTTTATCTTTTTATTTTTTAATAGTAAAATACTTTAAAATTAAAAAATATTGACCTTGAAGAGGGTTTTTTGGTCTTTTCATATCTCTAGCACGGTAAAATGACAAATTTAACCTTAAAATAAAAAAAAATTATAATTAAAAATATTTTTTAATCTTATAAATGATAAATTTGATAGGAAAATTGATAGGCTTTCTATCAATTTAGAAAATTTATTAAAGAAAAATAAATAGCAATAAAAAGAATAAAAATCAAATTTGATAGGAAAAAAACTTATAAATGATGAAATTGTAAGAAAAAAATGATCAGGATAACCCTATAAAAAAGTAATGAAAAAAAAGTACAAAGATTAATTTTCAATAAATCAAATGTTAAATGATAAAATTTAAATAATTCAATTTAAAAAAAGAACTAAAAAAAAGTCAATTCACGTTAACGTTACAAATCAGTGACCTTGATTTTGAACCTGAGATTAACCACATAGCAACAGGAAAAAAAAATCTTAGTTAACTCGGGTTAACATGCAAACCTTGGGATTATGGACACATGATCAATATAATCCAATAAAAAAGAAAGAAAGAAAAAAGGTAGGAATATCAATTTCAAATAAATTAAATACTGAAGGATGAAATTAAAAAAAAATTAATTAAAAAAAAATCAATCCAATTTAACCTTTGAAACTAGTAACTCTAGTCATGAACCCAACACTAATCCCATAGAAAGCAAAGTGTAAAACATAATAAAGTGTAAAAAATAATAAAGCAAATCTCTAAAAAATAAAGGGTAAAAAAGCATTAGCTTTTAAAAAGGAAAAAAAAAACAAATCAACCAATGCAAACCTCTTAAACCTGTTCTAATCTCTAAAACTCACAACCCGTGAAATTCTTGAACCGGATTTAATTAAAAAGCTTAATTTCCAACCAATTTAATTTTGAAAGATAAAATTATGAAAAAAAAATTAAAAACTTTCCACAAAAAAAGACAGCAATAAAAAGAATAAAAAAGATAAGGATCAAATTTAAAAGAAAAAAAACTCATAAAGGATGGAATTGTAAAAAAAAAACCTAAAAACTAATTTCAAACAAAATAAATAGTAATAAAAAAAATAGAATCTAAATTTAAAAGATAAACAAATGAAGGGGGTGAGATTGAAAAACAATTGTAATTTTATAGTTTATTAAAAACAAATAGCAATAAAAAAATAAGATCAAATCTGAAAGACTAAAAATTAAAAAAAAAATTAAAAAATATTTATAATTTAATAGTTTATTCAAAATAAAAATAATAATAATCAAAACAATGAAAGAATATTCCTGGTCTCGGCAAATAGTAAATTTGTTAGGAGAATTAGTTTTTTTTTTTAATTTTAATTTTAATTAATTTATAATATTGCTCTACTTTTACTTTGTCCCATTAATTAAAAAAGGTCTGACATTGAACTTGAAGAAAAGCGTAATCTATGCGAGCCAAATTACTTCCATTTCAACCCTGTGAAGATCACTGCATCTCATTTAAAACCTTAGCATTCAAGCCACTCATGGGACCGAGGAGACACTGAACTGGGGAGTTGTGTACTTGCTGCTTCGTTTATATAACTTTTTCAATCATGAATCCTTCAGAGCAAAATATTTAATGATGAACTTTTGGTGCCATTAGTGATTGCCAAGTTCATATCCCACTTCTCAGTTCCCGGGAACTTGCATTTAATGAGAACCAATATAATTTCACTCTCCCAAAAAGTGTAAATCAGCTACTAGTTGAAGACATCAATTTGTAGGGTAGGTAAATGATGTGTTCTAATTCAAGCCTTTTATTATTGAGATGAGAAATCAAAAGGCTTGCCGGTTCCCATTCCACCTTACCACCTTCCCTTAACGTGCCTATAAATCCTCATTTCGTCCGAACACTAGCACAACCACCTCTCATGTATTCCTCTATTTCCAACAAAATGAGTGGAGGTAAGCGTATTGGTAGACCTTCAAAAGGCAAAAATGGGTTCCATAGCTCATCCTATGAAGAGGATTCATTACCTTTGGACGTTCGTGTAGAAGAAAATTTACTTGCAATAGTCGGTGGAGATGAAAATCAGCCTACGCCAATCCATAGCGTGCCAATTATGTCATCTTTCAACGATCGTATTCGTCCTATACTTGATGCAGTTGATCAGTTGAGGCACCTCATGGTGATGAAAGAAGGTATACAACTTCCCACCATTGTCGTTGTCGGTGATCAGTCTTCGGGGAAATCTAGTGTTCTTGAATCACTTGCTGGTATTAGTCTTCCTCGTGGTCAAGGAATATGCACTAGGGTACCCCTCATAATGAGGCTGCAGCATCATACGTCTCTCATACCAGAGATGTTCTTGGAGTTTAATGGCAAAACAACCCAGACAGATGAAGCCAATGTTGCAGATGACATAAATATTGCCACCGAGGAGATTGCAGGCAGTGGTAAGGGCATATCTGATGCTCCATTAACTCTGGTGATAAAGAAGAATGGTGTTCCTGACCTAACAATGGTTGATCTTCCTGGAATCACTCGAGTTCCTGTTCATGGACAGCCTGACAATATCTATGAGCAGATTGCTGGAATTGTCATGCAGTACATACAACCTGAAGAGAGTATCATACTCAATGTTTTGCCTGCTAGTGTTGATTTCACCACATGTGAATCGATTAGGATGTCACGTCAAGTAGATAAGACTGGGGAGAGGACTCTAGCTGTGGTTACAAAGGCCGATAAAGCACCTGAGGGGCTGCTCGAGAAAGTTACCGCTGATGATGTGAACATAGGACTTGGTTATGTCTGTGTGAGAAATCGTATTGGAGATGAATCTTATGATAATGCGCGGATGGAAGAAGCGAACTTGTTTGCAACTCATCCTCTTCTTTCGAGGATTGATAAGTCAATTGTTGGTATTCCTGTTTTGGCTAAAAAACTGATGCAGGTTCAAGCCACTATAATGGCTAAATGCTGGCCAGAGATTGTTCGAAAGATTAATGAGAAGTTGAATGGCAATGTAACAGAGCTAAACAGGATGCCTAAGGCTATGTCGTCAGTTGCTGAGTTTCTGACTGCTTTCATGGAATTTATTGGATCTGTTAAAGAGTCTCTGACGAAAATCCTTGTTAGAGGTGAATATGATGAATATCCAGATGATCCTAACATGCATGGTGTTGCTAGAGTGGTTGAAATGTTCAACCAATACTCTGATGAACTCTTGAATTGCCCAGAAAGTGAGCATACTAGAAACTTTCTGATGGATGAGATTCGTGTTTTGGACGATTCGAAAGCGATTGCACTTCCCAATTTCCTTCCCCGTCATGCCTTCCTCTCTTTACTGCAACGAAAAGTTGAAAGGGTTTCTCATATACCATTTGGCTTTGTTGAGAAAGCATGGGCTTACTTTGAAAATGTGGTTTGGTCTGTTTCGAGACACCACACTGAAAACTATCCTCAAGTTTTGTTAACCACTAAAAGGGCATGTCAGAATCTTATGGTGAAAATGAGAGAGCAGTCCACTGATTGGGTTTCTGAGCTTGTTCAAATGGAGAAGCTGACAGATTACACCTGTAATCCTGAATACTTGAATGAGTGGAACATGCTTATGTCCCATCGTCAGACATTCATTGATGAAGTTCAGAAAAATGAATCTTCAAAAATGAAGATTGAAGTTTTTGGAGAGGTAGAGATCGTTAATCTTAGAGGGTATCAGCCTCTTCTCTCTCAAGCATTTGACCTGAAAATGAGAATGACGGCCTACTGGAAGATTGTTTCTAGGAGGTTGGTTGATTGCATGGCACTTCATTTGCAACTCTGTGTTCGAAATCTAGTGAGCAAGGAGTTGGAGAAGGAGATTGCTACTGAATTGATGGCTACTAATGGTGGAAAGTTAGAGATGATGTTAGAGGAGGCTCCTTCTGTTGCAGCCAAACGTAAGAGGCTTAACACCAGCATTGAGTTGCTGAGGGAAGCCAAGGATGTACTGTCCAATATCATGGGCAACGTTTCTGCCTAGGTGACTAGGCTAATCAGACCACAGTAGCTTATTTTATTTTTAATATGGTATTTTTAATTTGCAATTTGTCTTGCGGCAATTAAGTTGTTTGCCTTTTATGCCTTAAAAGTACCGTCTTTTTTATTTTCATCAACAAATCTGTGTCTGTGTGCAAGTATTTAGTACAGCTTGTTCATGAATATAGCACCCTTATAATTCACATATTCCAAACAATGTCCATTTTTGTAAGCCAAAAAACAGATTTGAGATCTTAGAGAGAAAAAAAAAAAAAAACTACTGAAATCTGAGGTGACCAGATATAAGCAAGGATCAAAGGACAGGGTATGTAGATATATTAGAAACCTCCATTCTCAAGGTTTGGTTGAGTTCTTGTTACTGTTGCAGAAGGCATTTTACTAGTGCCAACCCAAATAGTCTCAAGAACCAAATCTTCATCAGCTTGTCTTTCCATTACTTGAATCTTCTTTGTTTTCAAGAGTTTCAGAGACACCATCCCAAAGTATCCTAAAAAAGCAACTACACTGAATCCAAGCGCGAAACCTATAACCCACAAATACCAGAGACTCTGCTTCCTTCTATCTCTTCCACTCCTCTCTTCTTGCGGAACCACAATGGAGAAGTGGCCATGATCCTGAGAATGACATTCATTAAGCAGGTTGATTTCACCAAGGTGAAATGTCCCGCTAGCACTAAATGTTACACATTTTGCTCCTGAGGATATCATACTCTCAGTAATAGTTGAATTGGCGAAACGAATCACTATTGCCTTTCCACTTGTATTCAGGCTAACCTTCCCGATACGTTTGGCTCTTGCATTTGATGCGTTGAAAACCATAAAACCAACAACAGGAGTGATCATTGAGTAACCTGGAACACTGTAGTAGTAAGAAGACCAGTTGCCCAGGTCTTGATAAACTATAGCCAGCCTCCTCACATGTGGCAATGTCATGGTTCTTGATGGAATCTGAAAGTTGCTGAAATTAGCACCAATGTTCCACAATGTCCGGCTTCTGATTCTTACTATAGAGACCTGCACACCTGATAGATTGGCAGGAAGCAAAGCCTTGTATAAAGCACCAGTGTGAGGCCGGTGTCGAACCAAGGACTTAAAAGCAGAATCCTGAAGAAATGCATCCAGAGTATCAGTATTATAGTTGTCTGAGCTGTGCACAGATGGCGAAAAATATAAGCTGAGAAGTAACCAGATGATATTCAAGCTCATGTTGGATCTTGGTTGTAAACAGCAATGTCTTTTGAATATAATGAGAAGGCTTTCGGATTAAGACGAGATCAGAGGCATGAAGAGGGGTCTATACTCTCATATAATTTCCGCATAAACTCAATTGGAGTTTTCTTGAATCATGATATGCTTTTTCTAAGCATGCTCATAGAGGGACCCTGTATGAAGGACTAAGAAGTCAATGCTGTTTGACTTCAAGCCGTGTTATCATTAGTTGTCTAACACACCGTTTGGGGAGGGAAATTGCATCCTATTTCTCCTAATTTTGATTTTTTTAAAAAAAATTAAATTAATAGTTTTTAGTATTTTTTTTAATGATTTTGATGCGCTGGTATTAAACATAAATAAATATTATTTTAATATATTTTTAAGTAAAAGATACTTTAAAAAATACCGGGTATTATAATTTCAAACACTACTGAAAACTCCAATGAAAGAAGATTGAAGTAGTGTTTGAGATTATGGTAACAATTATTTTTCAAAGTACTTTTTGTTAGTAATGTATCAAAATAATTTTTTAAAAATAATCTATTTTTTATATTAGTACATCAAAACGATATAAAATCATTAAAAAAATAATTTAATTAAAAAAATAAAAAAATATTCAAAAATATTTTTTAAATATAAAAACAAAGACAGTCTTATTTGGAATCATAAGGGTGACTTATTTGCATAAATCAATCAGAAATTACAATAATAATAATAATAATAATAATAATAACAACAACTTTATTACAAATCTAGACTAATGATTTCGGTGGGAAAAAAAAGTAGAAGCCCATAGCACGCGGAGAGCAATGTTTGAACTTTGTATTATTAGCAATAAAAACATGCGCTGATTGCTCTCCTCCCTGGGGAAGCAGCTTAGTGCGTGGCCTGTAATTAATTAATAAAAGGATAATTGGTAAAATGACTTTTGAAATATTGGTTAAATTCAATTTAAGCCCTAAACGTTTTATTTTCTGATTTTGATCCCTCAAACTATCAAATCAGAACAATACACCGCTTATGTTAGGTTTCCTCTTAAAAGGTAACAGATAGAGACGTGTGGAAGCATATTATTTGCTTAGAAAATGTTTTTCTAATCTTTATCAGAGAAGAGGTGGTGCACTGATTTGAATTGATAGCTTAAGGGACTAAAATAAAAGAAATTAAGAGATCAAGAGTTAACTTGAATTTTACCAACAATTCATAGGTTAGCCATAAAAGGCTAAAACAATGATAGCAGCCTACTTGTCCTAACTTTGCATAGGAGACGATGATACCTTTTTTTTATTATTATTAAATAAAATTGAAGGTCTAGGACCTAGGTTGTGTTTATTTTTATAATTACAAATTATTTTAATTTTTTTAAAATGAATTTTTTTATAATTTTAAATTGTTTTGATGTGATAATATTAAAAAAATATATATTTTAATATATTAAAAAAAATTAAAAATCTGATGGGTTATCTGATTAATGATTTCTCAGATGAGAAATTTCAGTGGACTACTACTGTGCACAATATTTTACTGCAGCACTAGAAAAATGTGCTTAGAGTCTCATGATGGCTTGAGGCCAAGCAGGGTCTTTATGTTCTTCTTTTGCAGGGCATTAGCATGGAAATTCTAGACGGATGCCCTGAATATATTTATAACACTCAGCAACAGCTTCAAAATCATCACAGAAAATTAGCTCGATTTCTCTGTTGCTTCAACTTAAATGAAAAACAAATGGATAATTAAAAACAAAAAAAAACTTTTATTTACTTTTCTGCTATATTTTAAAAAAAATTTATTTTACATTCTAGATGAATTTTATTTTTTTAAAATTACTCTCTTGCATAATATATGAAAAACAACAAATCATACTCACACACAATACTCTCTTTCTTGTCTCGCTTTGTCTCTTTCAAAAGTTACAATATTTCTCTTAGAAACTATAAATTGTTTAAATGATTTTGCCTGCGTGCATATCTCGTATAGAATCTCTCCCTCTTCACGTATGAAACTGAGCAAAGTAGGTGACTCTTTTGTATGGAACTTAGCAATATTCACAAAGTATGTTACACTTGATTTCTTCAATTGAGAACTTAAAAGTGGTTGTGGTGCCTTTAGATGTTAAAAAGTTAGGGTTTTTTCATTACAATTATTACTATATTACTCTTAATGTATTTGTATTCTAATTTGTATTGTAGTAATTAATATATTATTATTTTAACTAGGATTATAGTAATTTACTATTTAATTACTATTAAATTAATAATATATTATTCTATAAGTTATTAATATTTAAATTTTATTTTGAATTAAATTAAATTAATTTATTAAATATAAACATGAAATGCTTCTATTATGATATTTTATTTAATTTATTCTTTGAGTTATTGCTCTAACATGTGCGTGCAGTCTTTTTCAATGATATTAGAATCATCTCCATAAGTTTAGTGATAGAACAATATCCATAACAAAGCAAAAATAAATCTCTAATGAGTTTTTCTTACTTGTTCTTCCAAGTATAATATTAACAGCTCATTTTATTTTTTATAGTTAATTATTACACCCCAATACTTTTTATTATTAAATCCAATCAAATTAATGTCTCATATCTCCCGAAAGGAAATGAGCATGAAAAAGAAAACATTGCTCAATCAGTAACTTTCCAGCAATTAAGATGTTACTAGGCTACTAGCATCCTATCTGATTAACGGTAATTTTCATCTTTTCTCTTCCCTTACTGTTTGCAAGTGAAAATGCCAAAGCATTTCAATAGGAGAGCCCCAGTGTGATTTGTATCTGAATGTACAATTCATCTAGCCAGGTCAAAATAGCATCTTGGATAGTTGACAGATTACTTTCAGGCATCGCTGGAATGAATAGATCAAATAACGCCAGCAAGGAAAACCCAAAATCAACTTGGGGCAAAAGCCGAGTCCTGGAGGTAAAAACTCATTGCCTTATGGTAAGCTCAGCCCTGAGATGGAGGATGCCATTAATAAAATAATTGCTGTCATCTTCCATGAATGCTTCCCAGTGTACACTGAACAGGTTCCGATACCCAACAGCCTTCCCACCTGTGAAAGTGTAGTTCCCTTTGTACTTGTTGACATACCCCTCAGTTGGCTTTGACCTGGCTGCAAACTCATAGTCAACAGCAAAGCTCGCTGATCCCTTTTCTTGCATTCCCAGAAAAAGTCCAAAACAGTGATACGTGCCCTGTTGGTCCATGTTGCAGTGGGCAGACAAGAAAAACCCCTGTCCACCAAGGTGAAATGCTTGCGAATACACCCGACCAGTGGGAAAGAGTTGCGCACACTCCTCCCGCTTCAAGTCCAGGTACACCACACACTGCTGATAAGGAAGTTCAAAATCAACCACCTTGACAGGTCGGTACTTATATGCCCGCTCCACAAAGCGACGATTGACAGCATTGGGTACATCTACTGCAAGAGCATGCTGCCTATGTGGTGTCTCAGCCTTGAAAAACAAGGCCTCAAGCACAACCTTGGATGCAAATTCAGGGTGTAAGTCATTGCAATTTAAAACCTTCTTCAATTTTCGACAAGTCATATATGGGAAACGGATTAGTTGAACAAGTTGTTTGGCAAGAACTTCTTTCCGCTCCTCCAATTTGGGATAATGAGTATGAGCCCACTTGAGCACTAAGTCATATATAGTATCCTCTGAAGCTGCCTGGAGATAATCACTGGATAGCACAGCCTCAATACCAGCCAAAGGCAATCCAAGCACCTCTTCCTGAAACCTAACCAGAAATGAAGCTCAATAGCATGGGTCAATAATTCAAGAAATAAATGACAGAAGCTCAAATGCATTTTCCACATTATTCCATGGGAAATTAGTGCTGCGAGCAGCTAACAAGAATAAGCTCAAAATATTCTTTCCACTTTAATTAAGCAAAAGCTGTGGGCATTGCCAAAATGAATACATGAGTACATTCAACATTGGCATAAAATCATAAGGAAAATTTCTAATAATAATAGGCAAGCCATCAATTACAAAGAAAATCGAGCTGCAAATAAAAGAGGCTTACTTATATATATCTTTGTATCTCACAGATAGAAACTTCTTCGCTGCGTCCGTCAGGGGCTGAGCTGCTTCGGCCATTAAAATACTCGAAGGAAGGTCCAAGTAGAGCAAAGCAGATTCACAGGTCATTGGGATGTTGCGCAATAACTTGCTGCAATATCTCATGCATGATGCAACCTTGAATTTGTCAGCAGCCAAGAGCACATCCAGCAAAGCAGTTGCTCGGCTCGCTGATAAGTTGTTACTATACATAAAATTGAGGAGGTCCATTAAGGCCTCTTCTTCTGCTCCAGGAGAACAAACAGGGGAAGAAGAAAACAGCAATAAGCATCAACTCGAGATTGGAACAAAGAAACAATAAAAATGATGACGGCCCATAAATGTGTATAGGTGCATAACTAACACTGAAAAAACTATATAAAATTATATTTATAAAAAAGCAGCCATCAATAGGCACTAGTAACCAGAAACAGCCAATAACCTAATGCTACTGTATTTACCAGAGGCATGTATCTGTATAGTAACGTCTCGCTGCGCTGACTCTTTTATCCCATTTAAAAATAACTGCAAGAAACAACATAACTTTATAAAGGCACAAAGTTCAAACAATAAAAGAGTAAAACAAGGCACAGCCTCTCACCTCGTGAAAAAATAGACTCTTGGCTGCCAATATTGCAGAGCTAATATGTACACTCTTAACTCTTAGAACTGTTGAACAATCCATGCTCCAGGATGAGTCACTGCTTGGACCAGCAGCATCACCTATACAAGTAAATAACCAATCATGCAAACAGAAAGTATTTTAACATGGCAATGGATACAATTTGCATGCAAGTGACCAACAAAAGCAAAGACGATACAATAGAATAAAATAAGAAAAATACCACGTTGATGAAAATCCAATTGAGCATCTGTAGGAGACCCCTCAACCATGGCTACAGCTTCTACATCTTGATTTTCATAAGCCACAGTATCCTCTGTGTCGGGAATGTTACAAGTCAGTGCCTGCTCATCCTCACTTTGCCCCACGATTTCCACAGCTAAATGCCACAAAGTGTAAGCCACATTCTAATCAGCAAAACCAGCATCAACATAGACACTAGTAATAGTATTTTATTATTACAAATAAAATCAAAGAATCCAAAATTGCTAGATACAAGAACTTTAAAGTAAAACTAAGAGTTCCATTGGCAAGAAAGTCATTATTTTTTATACATAAAACACATTAAATCAAAATCCCATTAAATGGTCACCATAATTTTTTTTAAAAAAAATAAAAATAAAACCATACTTTTATAAAGAACAAAGCTAAAAGCTCTAAATTATCCAGTGACAGTTAACAATGCTAAAGACTGAAACTTTACGGAAAACCAATAATTCCCATTAACAAGAAAGCCATCAATTGATACATAAAATCACATTATATTCTAAATTTCCTCACTTCGGCAACGTAATTTTCAAACTCACATTAAAATTTATAAAATAAATGACAATCGTAGTGGCAAAAACAATTTAGTAAAGCTAACAATTATCAATTAACAACAAAATCATTACTTTCAATTCAAAAAACACATTATATCAAGCCAAGTAACTCCCAATCATCCAAATTCATAAAAAAGAAATCCAAACTTTATAATAATAAAAAAAAAATACGGAAGTACTGACCTTTATCTTTCTTAACATCCTCTCTTCTTCTCTTTCTGTTACGGGCCCACTCAGTGATGCCAGAGCAGCCATCACCGGCTGATTTTACATCAGGCAAACCAGCGACGATCTCGATCTTTAACACCCTATCAGAGAAATTACTGTCATTGAAAGCGAAACTGAAATCATAGTCCAACCGGGACTCGACGGGAGAGACGTACGAGTCCATGTCACTTCGAGGATCAAAGAGGTCTGCCCCCGGTAATATCATTAAAAAGAGAGAATCTTTAAGGGCTTTTCATTTGATTTTTAAAGATTTTGAAACCTTGCAAATTGGGGATTTTGTTTTTATTAATTAGTTTGGATGTATTGTTAGTTAGGGTGTGAGAAACCAGGAAGTTAGTTTGAGAGTGAAGATGGGGGTCTAGTATAGTTACCAAACATAGACAGTTAGTTAATATTTTGGATTTTCTTTGTCTCGAGAAAAAATGAACAAAGAAAATTATATGAAAATAAATTATTTAGAGAGATAATATTAATTTTGATTAAAAAAAAAAGCTACAGTAACTAATAAAGTAGTCTATTATTATTATTATTATTATAAAAACACTATAAACCCTCTTGGATTTCACTATGGTTTGGAGTAATACATTTTTTTTATCATCAAAATTTTATTATCTTTGATTGCATTTCTTTTTTGATAATCATAAAAAAAAAAATCAAGAGTAAAACA
>Ga0307510_10002529_pt1 | contig 20856 bp, 25 predicted proteins | sample 12_EM_MG_FD_207224 | JGI IMG/M metagenome (GOLD analysis project Ga0307510, IMG submission 207224) | Populus trichocarpa ectomycorrhiza microbial communities from riparian zone in the Pacific Northwest, United States - 12_EM | ecosystem: Host-associated > Plants > Roots > Unclassified | place... | reverse complement strand
AAGCAGATGCGCGACGATGCCCTCTTCCTTCGCCTTGGTGACGTAAGTCGCAACGGAATTTGGATCGATCGTCGCCGGGTCGATGTTGAAGCCACGACCGGGCTGAAGGACTTCGCCGACGATGAGGCCGACCGCCAGCGCCACCGTCGAAACGACTTCGAAATAGATCAGCGCCTTCAGCCCGACCCGGCCGACGCGTTTCAGATCACCCATCGACGAAATGCCGTGCACCACCGTGCAGAAGATCACCGGCGCGATCATCATCTTGATCAGCGCGATGAAACCGTCGCCGAGCGGCTTCAGGTCCTTGCCCAGATCGGGAAAGAAGCGACCGACCAGGACACCGAGCGCGATCGCGATCAGGACCTGAACATAGAGGATTTTGTACCAGGGCTGATGACGCGCGGCGGGACGGGCGGTTTGGGTAGCCATGGGATTGCTCCGGGCGGGAGGATCAGCATGGAATAGAGCGCGATGGCAGGACAATCACATTCATGTGGCAGATGCCGTCAGTCTATATGCGTCGTCGATTTCGCCGCGAGCAGACCGATTTTTTGCAGAGCCTGCCAGCGAATCTATCATAGACTGGCACGTCACTCGCTTCGAGGACGACCGATGGAATTCACCATTCTGTTTCTGGCCACCGCTCTCGTGATGCTGATCGCCTGGCGCGGTCAACGCCCGTTGGCACTCGGCCTGTTTGGGGCTGTCCTGATCGCGTGCGTCGCCACCTATCTGCACCACGCGACCGATACGCTGAAACTGTCGTTCTGAGCCACGCATGACCTAGACGCGCGCCATTACGCTGAACGCCCTCAGCCTTTACGGAGTGGCGCTGGTGCTGGCGGCGGCCTATGCGGCGCAGTTTATCCTTCAGGAACTGCCCTGCCCGCTCTGCCTGCTGCAGCGCATCCTGTTCGCGGCGCTGGCCGTCGGGCCGATCCTCAATATCCGCTTCGGCCCCCGCCCAAGCCACTATGCGATGTCGCTGCTGGCCGCGGTGGCCGGCGCGGTCGCATCGACCCGGCAGGTGCTGCTGCACATCATGCCCGGCGACGCCGGTTATGGTTCGGCGCTGTTCGGCTATCACTATTATACGTGGGCGCTGATCGGCTTCACCACCGCCATCGTCCTGATTGCGGCGATCCTGTTGTTCGACCGCCAGTTCGAAGAGGACAAGGCCGTCCTGCCGGCCACCGGCGGCGCCTTCGCGCAAACCGCGGTGTGGCTCGTGATTGCGCTCACGGCGGTCAACGTGGTGACGACGCTGCTCGAATGCGGCTTCGGCGCTTGCGCCGACAACCCTCTTGTTTACGAACTGCTCAAGCACGCCGCCTAGGGCCGCTTCGGTATCTCGAGCCCGCGCTGCACCGCCGGCCGGGCGAGCCCGCGTTCCAGCCATGCCGGCACCTGCTTCAGCGTATCGAATGCGACGAGATCGCGCGCCTCGTAGAAGCCGATCAGGTTGCGCACCCAGCCGAGCATGGAAATGTCGGCGATGGTATATTCATCGTCCATGATCCATTGCCGTCCGGCAAGCCGCGTCTCCACCACGCCGAGCAGGCGTTTTGATTCGGCGACATAACGCTCAAGCGGCCGCTTGTCGGCAAACTCCTTGCCGGCGAATTTGTGGAAAAAGCCGACCTGACCGAACATCGGTCCGATCCCGCCCATCTGGAAGTGCAGCCACTGGATGGTCTGGTATCGCCGCACCGGATCGGCTGGCAGAAGCTTGCCGGTCTTGTCAGCGAGATATTGCAGGATCGCCCCGGACTCGAACAGTGGTAGCGGTTTTCCTCCCGGCCCATCCGGATCGAGGATGGCGGGGATCTTGCCGTTCGGATTCAACGACAGGAATTCCGGCGTCTTCTGGTCGTCCTTGTTGAAGTCGACCAGATGCACCTCGTAGGGCAATCCGATCTCTTCCAGCATGATCGAGACCTTGACGCCGTTCGGCGTCGGCAGCGAATAGAGCTGAAGTCGATCTGGATGTTTGGCAGGCCAGCGTTTGGTGATCGGGAAGGCGGAAAGATCGGGCATCAGAACTCGTTTTGCATGGTTGTTGTTGCGCGGCTAATGTACGGCTGATGCCGCATATAACAAGGGTCCGGGCCGCTCATGACCGATCAACCGTCTCCGGCGAAGCTCGGCCTCACCGATGAGGAGCTTGCGGCTCACCCGACCATGTTCGCGGCCGGTGCGCTGAAGGATCAGGTCGTTATCGTAACGGGCGGCGCCGGCGGCATCGGGCGGGCGATCGCCTGGTTGTTCGCGCGGCTGGGCGCGCATGTCGCGGTGGTCGGGCGCGACGGCGGGAAACTCGATGCGCTCGTCGCCCAATTGGCCGGCCGCGGGCTCAATGCCTCCGCGCATATAGCCGACATCCGGGAGCCCGATGCGGTCAACGCCCTGTTCGACACGATCTGGGCTGCGCATGGCCGCGTCGACAGTCTCGTCAACAGCGCCGGCGGACAATTTCCGCAAGCGGCGATCGATTTTTCGGTAAAGGGCTGGAACGCGGTCATCAATACCAACTTGAACGGCACCTGGTACATGATGCAAACAGCCGCGCAGCGCTGGCGCGACCACAAGCATCCCGGCAGCATCGTCAACATCGTGGTCGTGACGACGCACGGCCTGTACGGCATCGCCCACAGCATTGCCGCGCGAAGCGGCGTGATCGGGCTTTCGCGCGCCGTCGCCGTCGAATGGGCGCCCTTGAACATCCGGGTGAACTGCGTGGCGCCCGGCGCGATCGAAACCGAAGGCTGGAACGTCTATTCGCCGGAAGCCCGCGCCACCTACCCGCGCTCGAACCCGATGATGCGCACAGGCTCGCCATGGGACGTCGCGCAGGCCAGCGTCTTCCTCGCCGGACCATCGGCGAAATTCGTGACCGGCGAGACGCTGACAGTCGACGGCGGCAGCCAGCTCTGGGGCGAGACCTGGACCACGGGCAAGCCGGCCTATTTCGGCGGCGACGACAAGTGACCCGCTGACGGCCGAGTTTCATGCCCCACTATCACCTCGTCATTTTCGACTTCGACGGCACGCTGGCGGATTCTCTTCCCTGGTTCCGTGCCTCCTTCCAGGACATGATCACGCGGTTCGATCTTGCGCCCGTCCGCGACGACGAGGTGGAAGGGTTGCGCGGTCTGTCCGCGCGCGAAATCATGGCGCGGCTCAACGTATCCATGTGGCAACTGCCGGCCATCGTCAGTGACATGCGCAAGCGCAAGCTCGCCGCCGCGAGCGAGATCGCGCTGTTCTCCGGCATCCCAGCCATGCTGACCGACCTGCAACGCCGGGGCATCAAGACCGCCATCGTCAGTTCCGACAGCGAGGCCTCCGTCCGCCAAGTGCTCGGACCTTCCGCCAGCCTGATCACTCGCTTCGACTGCGGCGCTGCCATATTCGGCAAGCACTGGAAATTTCGGCGGGTCGCAAGACGGTTAGGAATGGAGCCTTCAGATACGATCTGCATTGGCGACGAGATCCGCGACATCGAGGCGGCCAGAGCCGCCGGCATGGATTCCGGCGCGGTGGCCTGGGGCTACGCACTTCCGAGCGCGCTGCAGGCGGCGGGACCGACGCATCTGTTCAATTCGATCGACGAGATGATGCAGCGGCTCACTATGACGAAATAACCTGTCGTGACATGCCCGCAGACAACTCCGCTGCCGGTTATACCCACAGGGGCCATCGCACGAGATGTTCGTGGCCATTTAGGCTGCGGATAAGTACAAATTCCTTGACCGTCCAGCCGATCGGCTCGATCGGATATTCGTCTACGTCTCGCGCGTCATACAGCAACGTGACGTGCGGTGTGAAATTGGTGTTGGCCAGCCTCCTCATCCCTCTTCGCGTCAACGCGGCGCAGAACATCTGCCGAAACGATTGGAGCCCGCGCAATCCATGCTCTCCGATCAGTACGAACGGGTGGTTGCCCGGCCGGCCGCGAAAGCTTGCCGTGCGATCGAACCAGACCTGGAACGGCGCGGTTCGCACCTCCATCGCCGCTTCCCATGCGGAGCAATGCTGGCCCTCCGGCAAGCCGCCGAGCGCGAACAGCGAAATATGCAGCCGCTCGGGAGCAATCAGCCTGCCTTCGAAACGATGCGCGCGCTTGAGCGCGGAAGCCAATTGATGAATTCGCTCTGCCGTGCCTGCATCGGGCACGGCCGCGAGGAATAAGTTGGCACTACTACGGCTTGCAAAGTCGTCCATGATATACTAGAACAGATCATGAACTTATCTCTTTAACAAGACCGTTCGGACACCGATTTTCGACGCGGCGCAGAGGTATGAGCAGCGGAGGATGTTCTGATGGAGACGACCTTAATTCGGATGACTCCAACCTGCTTCGAAGCCTTTGTTGCAGTTCTTTCGCGCCCTGCGCGGCCGATACCTGAAATGGTCGAGCTCCTTAAACGCCCCGCTCCTTGGGAGAAGGAGATAAGAACCGAGAAGTAAGCTGCGGCTCTTTCCGAACCGCAAATTCATCCCCTACAACACGCACCCATAATGCGCCGACGACACCAGCCGGATGTACTTGTCGTGTACCGATCCCGGCCGTACCGCGGCAACTGACGCAGGTGCGCGCCAGTCGGCCATGCGGCGCGCGATCTCTTCTGCTGACACTTCAAGATTTACTGTGCGGGCGCCGGGATCGATCACGATGATGTCGCCGTCGCGCACCGCGGCGATCGGGCCGCCGCGCGCGGCTTCCGGCGAGACGTGGCCGATCAGGATGCCGTGCGAGACGCCGGAAAAGCGGCCGTCGGTGATCAAAGCGACATCTTCGCCAAGGCCCCGCCCCTGCAACTGGATCGTCAGCATCACCATTTCGGGCATGCCGGGTCCGCCGACCGGGCCGACATTACGCACCACGATCACGTTGCCCGCCACGATCTCGCCGGCGCGGATTGCCGCCATCGCATCGGCTTCGGACTCGAAGACGCGCGCGGTGCCGCGGAACTGCCCCTTCTCAAGCGCCTTGCCTGACAGTTTGAGCAGGCAGCTCTCCGGCGCGAGGTTGCCCTTCAGGACGCTGATGTGGTTGTTCGCCGGCGCGATCGGTTTCGTCACCGGTAAAACGATCTCCTGCGGCGGCATCTGTTCCAGCGTCGGAACATCGGTGAGATTTTCCGCCAGTGTCTTGCCGGTCACCGTCATGACGTCGCCATGCAGCAGGCCCGCGCGAAGCAGTTCCTTCATCACGACCGGCACGCCGCCGATCGCATGCAGGCTGCCCATCGCGAACGGGCCGTGCGGCTGCAGATTGGCGAGCAGCGGGACGCGCTCGCCGACCGCCTGGATGCGCTCGATCGTGATCGGTACCTGCGCCTCGCGCGCCACCGCGAGCAGATGCAGATACATGTTGGTCGAACCGCCCATCGCGTAGACGGTGGTGATCGCGTTCTCGAACGCGCGCTCGGTCATGATGTCGTGCGGCCGGATGCCGGCCTCCATCAGTCGGTACAGGGCATCGACGGAGGCGCGGGCCTGCGCGCGGACGTCGGCATGAATGTCGCTGCCTGCGTCGTAGTCGGCGGGATGCGAGGCGCCGCGCGGCAGCATCATGCCGATCGATTCTGCGATCGTGCTCATGGTGTTGGCCGTGAACATCGCGCCACAGGTGCCGCTGCCGGGCATGACGTTGCGCTCGACTTCCAGCAGTTCCTCGCCAGAAAGGCGGCCCGACTCGTTGGCGGCGCGCGCCTCGGCGTAATCCATAATCGTCAGATTGTTGCCCTTGCTCGCCCATGCGCCGAACGAGACGCTGCCCGGCGTGCTGGTGCCGGGATAGAGCACGAGGCCAAACGCATTGGTGCGCGCCAGCGGCATCAGCGCGGCGGCGCCTGTCTTGTCGCAGCCGGAAATCACGATCATGGAGTCGCCATGATGCGCATAGTGGCCGATCTCGAAACAGTCGGCGACGGTATCGCGCGAGGCGAGACTGTAGCCCGCCGTCGGCGTGCCCTGCGTCAAGGCATCCGACACCGCCGGGGCACCGACGATCAGCCCCTGCCCGCCGCGCTCAGCCAGGATCTCGACCAGGAGATCGGTGATGGCGCGCACGCGGTTGTTGCAGCGATGGGCATTGGTGTAGGCGCTGGCGATCGTCACCACCGCGCTGGTCTGCGCGGCGCGATCCGGATCGAATCCGGCGGCGCGCAGCTCTACCCGTCCCCGCTTCCAATAGGTGCTGCTGTCTTGCGTCGTCATGGGGTGCTCCAGGTCTTCTGGTGGAATGCCGTGTCCGGCCTGATTGGCACTGAACGAGGTTTACGCCGTCTTGCCGTCGTCGAAGCTGACGATCACAGCGGCATTCGCGATCAGGATGGGGTCGTTACCGCTCTCGGACGGAATTTCCAGCCCGCCGGCGACCGCCGTCACCTTGACGGTGCCGTACGGAAGCTCCTTGGCCACCGCCGCGGTATCCACCGCGTCCGGATTAGGCACAGCGATCATGACGTCGACGAACATGTCGTTGGCGGTCTTGCCCAGCATCCGGAAGAAGCCGAGGCTGGAGTGGCGGATGGCGTCGGAGACGGCGCGCCTGGCGGCCTTGGTGGCATCGCGCCCGTGAACGTCGACGCCCATGCCCATTTCGGTGATACAGCGCACGCGTGCCATCGGGTTTCCTCTTGTTGTTGATGCGTTGAATATTTGTTCGGCGAAGGCCTGCATTCTCAATCGTCGCTTGCGGCGGCCGCGTCAAGTCACGGCAGGCATGCGAATGCATCTCGACGCGCCGGCCAACACTTTCGAAGCTTTTGGCGGCGTTCGCTACACGGGCCGCGCGAACCGGCTCAGCATCTCGTGGACATCGTATGTCATGACCGCAAGCAGCGCCGCCAGCGCCAGATAGGCGGCGCCATATTCGAGCTTGGTCTGCAGCGGAACGCCATAATAGGCGACGTTCTCAGGCGCCTGGGGATCGTACCGCCACGCCTTCATGAGCTGCGGGGCGGCAAGGATCGCGACAATGATGAGCATCGGGCTCGGGCGATAAAACACCAACGCCAGCAGGATGGGTACGCCAAGGAACCAGATCCGCGGGCTCAGCGCAGCCGTCACCCGGCCGCCGTCAAGCGGCGAGATCGGGAGCAGATTGAACAAATTGAGGAACAGGCCGGAATAGGCTATCGCCAGCAGCAGGCCGCTATCCTCCGACCTCGCCCACAGATACACCGCGAGCGCGGCGATCGTTCCGACCACAGGTCCGCGATCGCCACATAGGCTTCGGTCTCGACATCGACCGGCTGATCCTTCAGCGCGATCCACGCCCCCACAAACGGAATGAAGGCAGGCGCCCCCACATCGAGGCCGCGCTGCCGCGCGGCGACGTAGTGCCCCATCTCGTGGGCGAACAGCAGGGCGATGAAGCCCGCAGCATAACGCCAGCCCCATATCGTGGCATAGACCACGAGCGACAGCAGCATGCTTCCGCCGCTGGCGGCGAGCTTGCCCCATTTGAGGCCGGAGAAGAGCAGAAGAAAAAGCGCCTTCATGCCTGGCCGTCGGCCGCATCGCTGCGCGGCTTGCGACGGAAGAAATTTATAACGCCCGCGCCGAACACCCCCAAGCCGATGAGGATGATCTTGGCGAATTTGAGCACGAACGCAGCCGCGAGCGCGAACAGACCGAGCTTCTTGGCCGCAACGCCGCCGACCAGCGCCATCAGGCCATATTCCGCGATGCGATCGGTAGAGGCGCTGAAGTCCTCGTAGCGCTTGCCGGCGTTGTAGGCGAGATCGCCGAGCAGCTCATGGGCCACCGACTTGTCGCTGGCGATGCGTTCCGAATTCGACAGCAGATTGAGGCTGAAATAGCCGTCCCGCCCCAGCGCGTAGGTATTGTAATTGATGCTCTTCGCGGCGTTGTCCGCCTCGTCCTTGTCCTTGGCGAGCAGCGACCAGACCAGGCGACGGGTCGCGCCATCGTAATTCGGCGGCTGTACCCATCCGATCACCTGCATCTCGGGAAATCCACGCGCGACGCGGTCCTTGTTACTCTCGTCCACCCCGTCCTTCAGATTCTTCAGAAGGTCGTCGGCATTCCAGTTCTTGGCATCATCATCCTTGATGTAGCCTTCCTTGATGTAGCGGATCACCACGATCCACCCGTCATTCGGCCCCGTGCCGACGACAAGGCCGACGATGCTCGTATCGTTGACGACATTGCCGAGCGCCCGCAGGACGCGGGCGCCTTCGGCCTGCGGCACGAAGAAATAACCGGCCGGAAGCTTCAACGCGGCCTGGTCGATCAGGGAAACATCCTTGGGTCCGGCGGCGCCTGCCGCGCTGGCCGCCTGCCAGGCGGCAACCAATTCTGCCTTTCGCGAGGCTTCGCTCGGCGGAGACGCCTGAGCAAATGCCGGCAGCGAGGAAAGCACGACAAACAACGCGACGACGGCGGAAATCACCTTTTGCACCGAACTCTCCTGGAATATTGCCTTTGATGGATCGGATGACACTAACAACTGCAAATAGCAATACTGAACGACGTATCGCTCAGCCTACCCGGAAAAAATGGCCGCGAACTGGATGAAGTGCTTCACACTACGCCGAGCAGCCATACCGCCAATGCGACGCAGCCTGCCGGACGATCCCGCATCGTCCTGCTTAAACCAGAGTTTTGTGTAAGCTCATTGAAAGGCAAATTTTAGGAGGGCCGGACTCCCGCGCCACCGCGTCGCGCCATTCATCTCGGCGGTATCTTGTCGAAATTCCGGCGCGGCCTTGTCAGGACTGACGGCCTCGACCTCGCCAACCGGAGATCAGCTTCAGCCAGGGCGGCAGGTGAAAGGCGCTCATCAGCAAGTACATCGGGACCATTCCGGTCAGCGGTGACGCGCTTGCCATCGAACACAGCGGCGATCCACCACCAAGCACAGCCGTCAGCAGCGCCATGATCGCAAACGTCGGCGCCGCCGCGAGATAGAGCCAATCGGCCGCGCCTGTCGCGGCGGCGCTGTTTTCACGACGGATCGCGCCGCCGGTACAAGCCTCGCTCATGTCGTATCTCCCGCGATGAAGTGCAGCTGCATGCCCAAGGGCCGCTCGCGCGCCGACCATACGCCGGCGCACGAGCGGGCCTGGCTCACGACTTCGCGCCCGCCTGCTTGTTGCGGAACGCGGCCTCTCCGGCGTCCGACACCTCGACCCACCGCTTGTCGGGCGCGGCGCCTTCGACGTAGCTGTCGTGCCAGTTCCACCACTTGTAGGTTTGGGTTTGCGGATAGCCTGCGGGAGAATCCTCCCACTCCTCCTGGCGCCCGAGCGGCGTGATGTCGAGATAATTCCAGGTGCCCCCCATCTGCTCGTCGCCGCGGTTGTTGATGAAGTAGGTGCGGAATATCCTGTCACCGTCGCGGAAGAACACGTTGGTGCCGTGCCACTCGCCGACGCCGAAATCGGCGTCGAAGCTGTCCGTGACGGTGTACCAGGGGATCATCTCCCATCCCATGCGCGCTTTCAGGCGCGCGATGTCCGCCTGCGGCGCGCGCGAGACGAACACGAGTGTGGTGTCACGGGCATTGAGATGGGCGATGTGCGCGACTTGGTCGGCCACCATCGAGCAGCCGCGGCAAGCATGGTCGGGCCAACCGAACACGCCGGGCTCGTAGAAGGCGCGGTAGACGATCAGCTGATGGCGGCCTTCGAACAGGTCGCGCAGGCTCGCCTTGCCCTTGGGCCCCTCGAATTCATACTTCTTCTCCACCGCGAGCCACGGCATCCGCCGGCGCTCGGCGGCCAGCGCGTCGCGGGCGCGGGTCAACTCCTTTTCCTTCACGAGCAGCTGCTGGCGCGCAGCTTCCCACTGCTGAGCTGAAACGGCATGAATTTGCATTGCTGATCTCCTGTTTGTTGGGACGGTTGTTGCGCGTGCGCCGACCATTCAGGCCGGCAGCCGGCGGTCGTATTCCTGTTGCAGGCGGGCCCAGCCATCCCAGAACGGCGCCGGTTCCTTGCCGCTGGCGCGGGCGACCAGGATATCGAGATGCATATGCCAGCCGGCGCTGACCTTGAGCATGGTCGAGCGATCGGGCAGCCGCCGATGGGTCACGGTGAGCAGCACGCCCGAGCCCTTCGGCTCCAGTTCGAACGTCACGTCGCCGCTGTTGTTCCAGGCGATCGAAAGCTTGCGCAGCGGATCGAGTTCGGTGATCCGGCTCTGCATCCTTTGCTCTTCGGGAAAACCTGCCGGCCGCTTACTCGGCGGATCGTTGAGCTCCTCGTTGCGCCAGACGAGTTCGACCGGCGCACCGACCTTCATCTCCATCGCACCCGCCGCCAGCCATTTGCTGCGCAGGTCGCTGTCGGTGAGATAGGCCCAGATGCGTTCGATCGGACCAGGCAGAAGCCGCTGGATCCTGAGCGTGGTCGGCTCGATCAACTCACCATAGGCATCGGGCCTTGTCGTTGAATTCATCGTTCTACTCCTTCACCCTTTTTGCCTTCGCCTTGTCTTCTTCAAGCAGCAGCGCTTCCAGCGCGTCGAGCTTTGCATTCCAGAAACGCTCGTAACGCCTGAGCCACGCATTTGCTTCCGCCAGCCGCGCCGCTTCGAGGCGGCACAGATGGGTGCGGCCGCGGATCGTGCGCTTCACCAGGCCGGCATTCTCCAGCACCCGCACATGTTTCGACGCGCCCGCAAAACTCATGTGGAACGGCGTCGCCAGTTCCCCGATCGTGAGTTCGCGCTCGGCCAGATGACCAAGCATCGCCCGGCGCGTCGGATCCGCCAGTGCGTGAAAAACAGCGTCGAGATGCGTCGAATGCTCAACCATATGGTTTAGTATAAGTACGCGACGCGAATAGTCAACCGATCGGTTTAACGTTTTCGTGATGGGGTTCCGGACTTGTTAGTCGTCCGTGTAGATGGCGCACGGAGACGCGATGCCGCGCAGCGCATGCGTTCCCAGCGAGATCAATGTCGCGCTGGTTTCTTCCGCGACCGCGCCGGAGATGAGGACCGTCCGGCCGAGCGGCCGGCAGAGCCCTTCGAGCCGGCTCACCAGATTCACCGCAGGACCAATCGCAGTAAAATCGAGCCGATCGGCCGCGCCGACATTGCCCCACAGAATTTCGCCAAGGTGCAGCGCCACGCCGAACGACAGTGGTGGCAGCCCCTGCTCTCGCCGGCTTGCATCGAGATGCGCCATTCCGGCTTTTGCGGAAGCAACCGCGCGCAGCGCCGCATCGCAGGCCTCGCGCGGCTTGTCGCCGACCGGGAAGATCGCGAGCACGCCGTCGCCGATGAATTTCAGCACCTCGCCGCCAAAGGCATGGACGGCGCCGCCGATGCAGTCGAACCAGCCGCCGAGTGCGGCGATGACGGCAGCGGGAGGCTCGGCCTCGGACAGCGCGGTGAAGCTGCGCAGATCCGCAAAAAGCAACACCGCCCGAATGGTCTCGCCGACTTCGCGCCGCAACGGCCCCGCCAGCACGCGCGCGGCGCTGCGCCGGCCAAGATAGGCTTCCAGCGCAGCCGACAGCGTCGCGCGCGCCGAGAGCGCGGCGAGCGGCGCTGCGGCAAAACGGGCAGCCTCGCGCAATCGATCGGCTTCCGCTTCCGTGAACCGGCGCGGCCCGATCCAGCCGAGCACCGGCCCGCCTTCTCCCGCGCCAACGATGTCTTCATGCACCGCACCACTCGAAAGCCCGGCCAGCCAACTCCGGCCCGCATCGCCAGAGGAACTCCCCGCGCCTCCAAATCCTGCCGGCGCGAATCCCACCGCCTCGATCACCTCACCGTTCCCGGCCCGCCACAGCCAGGTACGGCGCGCGATGATCGGGTGCGGCACGGCAAGCGTCAGCGCGCCGCCGGCAAGCGGCATGTCGTCCGCGATCAGGCGCGTGCCGAGTTCGGCGAGGAACCGCTCGGCGCCCGGCGAGGCGCTGGCGGCATCGACCAGCCATGTCAGCGTCGAACTCAGTTGCATGCGCCGATCATGCGACAGCGACGTTGCATTGTCACCCACGGCACTTAACTTAAGCACTCGCTGGTTGCATCAGCCCGCCCTGCCAACGACCCACGAGGTTTTTAGATGCCTGAATCGTTTGTGGTCCAGCGCGAGACCCAGATCGCCGCACCGCGCGCCAGCGTCTTCGCCTTCCTGACGGATCCTGAGAAGATCGTGCAATGGATGGGCAGCGAGGCCGTGACGGAGATGCATCCGGGCGGCCTGTACCTCCTGAAGGGCGTCGGCAGTGCGACCGCGCGCGGCACCTTCCGCGAGGTAGTGCCGGTGCATCGCCTCGCCTACAGTTTTGGCTGGGAAGGCAATGACGAGGTGCCGCCGGGGTCAGGCCTGATCGAGATCGACCTGATCGAGCATGATGGCGGCACGCTGTTGCGCATGACCCACAGCGGACTTCCCACCGCCGCGCACCAGGCGAGCCACGCCAAGGGCTGGATCCACTATATCGACAGGCTGACCAAGGCGGCCGCCGGCCAGTATCCCGGCCCGGATCGGGGGCCGAACGGCACCCGCAACGCGTGAGGATGATATCGGTCGAGGCGCGCATTTGGCGGGCTATCAATCCTCTTTCTTCAACACCGTCACATGGAGACGTCGTCGGATTTCCATTCCCTGCCGCCGGTAGAGCGCAATCGCCGAGTGGTTGCTGGTGAAGACATGCAGGAAGGGAATTTCCCCGCGCGATACAATCTGGCGCGAGACGGCGGATAACAGCATCTGCCCATAGCCGCGGCCGCGATGGGATGGATGCACGCAGACGGCGGTCATCTCGGTGTAGTTAGCGGGCTTCATCCGCTCGCCGGCCATCGCGACAAGCTGCCCGTCGACGCGGATGCCGAGAAACGTGCCGAGTTCATGGGTACGCGTGCTGAACGGGCCCGGCTTGGTGAGCGCGGTCAGTTCGATCATGTCAGGAACGTCGTCGACGCCGAGGGTAACAATATCGACGCCATTGGCTGGCGTCTCGATCGGCGTCCCGATCATCTGCTCGCCGGTATCCGCCAGCACGACCTTGAACTCAGCCGGCGCCTTCACGGCTTCCGGCGTGAACAGCACGGCGATGTCCGTGGGCGACATTAGGGCTGCGAGCGCCGCGAAATTCTCGGCTGATAGATCCGGCATGTCGGCGAACGGCGTCACTTCGGTCGGATAGCGCCGCGCGCGGGCATCGCCTTCGGCCAACGCCTGTTGGGTGGTCGTCAGTGCGGTCCAGATCGGATGATCGAGGGGATGGCTGGAATTGTTGTGAACGGACATCAGGCTGCTTTCATTCTCACTCAGGGCACCGCAACCCTAACGGCAGTCGCTGAGGTTCGCCACCTTGCCGCCCTCACGGACCTCGCCGTGTAGCGCCAGATATCGGCGCGCATACAGGTGCGCGCAGCGTCACGCCTCCTCCGCCGTCGCCTTGATCAGATTGTCGCGCACCGTGACGACGGTTTCCTGCAGCCGCGCGAACTCGTCCGGCTTCAAACCGGTCGAGGCCACGAGGTTCATGTGCATGCCCTTCTCGCGCAGCAGCCGGCCGGCCTCGGTGAGGCTGATGCGCACCTGCCGCTCATCCGCGGGGTCGCGCTGGCGGAGCAGATAACCCATGGTCTCGAGCTTTTTCAGGACTGGCGTCAGCGTGTTGGATTCCAGGAACATCTTTTCACCAAGCTCGCTCACCGTCTGGCCGTCCTGCTCCCACAACGCCACGATTGCGATCCATTGCGGATAGGTCAGGCCGAGATCCTCAAGGCCCTTCCGGTAGGCGCGGCCGAAGGCGAGGTTGGCCGAGTAGATCGCAAAGCACAGGAAATCGCCAAGGCGGCGGTCCCCCACGGGCGGCTTTGGCCTTTGATTACTCCTTGAACTGTCTCTGGAATTGTCCCGGGAACCGGTTGAACCGGATTTGGGACCCTCATTCGGTCTCATTGGGCGCGTCCTTTCCGACACGAACATGTGAATTCTCGCATCCATATATATCGCATCCGATTAAATCGGAAGGGCTTGACTTGAGGACGCGCCACAGCTTTATAGATCGTATTCGATGACATCGCATACGATCTAATTACAGCTAGGTGAGGTAATCATCCCCGCCCCACCACAACATCAAGGAGAGAACCATGTCAGACCTCAAGGAAAGCACCACCACCTCCGCCGAAGCCAAGGCCGCGCAAGCGGTAGACCTCAAGCTCGAGATCGTCGTGATCCCGGTTTCCGACGTCGAACGCGCCAAGCAGTTTTATGCAAAGCTCGGCTGGCGGCTCGATGCCGATTTCGCCGGTCCCGACGATTACCGCGTGATCCAGTTCACCCCGCCCGGCTCCAACGCCTCGGTGATCTTCGGCAAGAACGTCACCTCTGCGGCGCCCGGCTCCGCGCAGGGCCTGTATCTGATCGTCTCGGACATCGAAGCCGCCCGCAGCGCATTGCTCAGCCGCGGCGTTGCGATCAGTGAAGCGTTTCACGCCGGCGGCGACATGCATGTTGGCTCGGACGAGCCCTATCTGTTTGGGCGGGTTCGGCTGAGCGGCGCGGATCCGGCACGCGGCAGCTACCGTTCGTACGCCTCGTTCAGCGATCCCGACGGCAATGGCTGGCTGTTGCAGGAAGTCACCGCGCGATTGCCCGGCCGCATCGACGGCAACGGCACTTCATTCACCTCGTCGGCCGATCTCGCCGCCGCATTCCGCCGGGCGGCCGCTGCCCATGGCGAATACGAGAAGCGCAACGGCGGCAAGCACGACGAGAACTGGCCGGACTGGTACGCCGACTACATCGTCAATGAACAGCACGGCCAGCAGCAGGCCGCATGAGCAGGCGAAGCCGTCATCGTCATCGGCGGTGAGCCCGCCGGTGACGGGATCTCAAACCAGGGAATTCAACATGAGCACGATGAAAAACTTACAGATCGCAGCAATGGCGGCGCTTGTCGCCGGAGCCGTTCTGGCGCCGTTTGGCGCGCAGGCGCAGCAGAACGGGGTTACGCGAACCGACCTGCAGCGGCACGACCTCAGTGCGCCCGGACGCGAGGCCATCCAGGTCCGCGTCGACCTCGCGCCCGGCGTGGCCTTTGGCAAGCACACCCATCCCGGCGAGGAAATCATTTATGTCCTCGAAGGTACGCTTGAATATCAGCTCGAGGACAAGCCGCCTGTGACATTGAAGGCCGGCGACGTGCTGTTCATTCCTGCTGGAACAGTCCATTCGGCCCGGAACCTCGGCAGCGTCACCGGCAGCGAGCTTGCCACCTACATCGTCGAGAAGGGCAAACCACTCCTCACGCTGGTGAAGTGACGGTTGCCGCCCACGGGGAGAGTCCGACATGATCGAGATTGCGTTGGCATTTGCGGCCGGTCTGCTGACGGCGGCAGCGCCCTGCATCCTGCCGTTGCTACCGGTCTTGCTCGGCGCCTCCATTGGCCAGCAAGACCGGCGGCGGCCGCTCTTTCTCGTGGCCGGTTTCATCCTGACGTTTTCCGGGTTTGCGATCCTGTTCGGCTCGTTCTCGACCGTGCTTGGGTTGTCGCACGACACCTTGCGGAAGATCTCCGTCATCCTGCTCGGCAGCTTTGGCACTCTGCTGCTGTGGCCGCGGCCATACGAGTGGCTGATGACGAGGTTGAACGGCCTGCTCTCTTTCGCCGACGGCGTCGTTTCGCGCGCCGGATCGGGCAATGCCGGCGGCTTCGTTATTGGACTGGCGCTCGGCGTGCTCTGGACACCATGCGCCGGGCCGGTGCTCGGCGCCATTCTCACGCTGATCGCAACATCGGAAAACCTGGCGCGCGCCGCGCTGCTGCTCGTCACATACGCGCTCGGCGCCGGCATTCCGATCCTACTGATCGCCTATGGCGGACAATACGCGACCACGCAAGTGCGGAAGCTTGCGCCCTACACCCCCGCCTTGCAGCGATCATTTGGTGTGGCGGTGCTGCTCGTCGCGCTGGCCTTCTACACGCAATACGACAGCATCGTCGCTGTCTGGCTTTCGGAGTTTTATCCGAACCTGCAACTGGGATTATGACAATGCGCAAGCTTCTCGGCCTGATCGTCCTCGTTTTCGTTGCCGTTCTAGCCATCGCGCAGTTTGGCCCACTGCTCGGCGAAGAAACAACGCGGCAGGATTCCCGCCCTGTGCCTGAGTTCTCCGGGATTTCCGCCTGGTTGAATTCGCCACCGCTGACGACGGAAGGCCTCCGAGGCAAGGTCGTGCTGGTTCAGTTCTGGACTTATTCGTGCATCAACTGCCTGCGCACGCTGCCTTACGTCACCAAATGGCATGAACAATACAAGGACAAAGGTCTTGTCGTGGTCGGCGTGCATACGCCCGAATTCGCCTTCGAGAAGGAGCGCGCGAATGTCGAGACCGCTATCAAGCGGCTGGGCATCCATTATCCGGTGACGCAGGACAATCAGTACCGCACCTGGCGCGCCTTCGGCAATCAGTACTGGCCGGCCGCGTATCTGATCGACAGGTCCGGCATGATCGTCGCGACGCAGTTTGGTGAAGGCGGCTGCCAGCAGATGGAAAGCACCATCGCGCGCTTGGTTGGCGATCGCGCACCCATCGCGCCGACGCGCGATCCGGACTTGAGCGCCGTCGCAACGCCCGAGATGTATCTCAGCTCGGAGAAGAACGATGGCGCCATTGTCGAGACGCAAGATGCTGCGCGAGGCGAACGGACCTACGCGCTGCCGGACAATTTGCCGCCGAACCGGTTCGCCCTCTCCGGACTCTGGAACGTGACGGACGATCGCACTACCTCGTCGGCCGACGGCGACGAAATCCTGCTTCGCTTCAACGCGCCCAAGGTCAATCTGGTCGCCGGCAGCCTGTCGCCGCAAACATTGTCCGTGATCGTCGATGGAACGCCGCAGCCGCCGGTCACTGTCGATGGCAGCAGGCTTTATTCCTTGTACAGCGGCGCCAGTGGCGAGCACGTGTTGCGGCTGAAAGCGCCCAAGGCCGGCCTGAGCGCGTACAGCTTTACGTTCGGCTAAATGCAATCGCGCGCGCCATGTTGGTCGCACCCGCTGCCGTCATTCCGGGGCATCGCGAAGCGATGACCTATGATGTGCAATTGCACATCATAGAATCCATTTGACCTCAGAACGCGCGGCCTGATGGATTCCGGGTTCTCGCTTCGCGAGCCCCGGAATGACAGGGAGGGCTCACGCCGGCACCGGCGCCGCAGCCCGTGCCACCGGCATCGGCCTGAACGTCATGATGATCAGGAACGCCCCGAGCCCCATGATCCACGATCCGATATAGAGCCAAGCGTAGCTGGCGAACGTGTCGTAGATCAAACCGCCGGCCAGCGGCCCCGTCGCCATGCCGAGGCTGCCGGCCATCGCGGTGCCGCCGATCACGGTGCCCAGCATCCGCAGCGGAAAGTTTTCGCGCACGAGGACGGCATAGAGCGGCATGGTGCCGGCATAGATGAAGCCGAACAGCGCAGCGACCGTATAGAACGCGGCGAGCTCGCGCACGAAGACATAGCCGAGCGCGCCGAACGCCTGCGCCAGCAGACCGAACACGAGCACGCGCTTGGCGCCAAAGCGATCGCCGAGCAGGCCGAAGGCGATGCGGCCGCCCATCCCGGCGAGGCCTTCCACGCTGTAGATGGTGACGGCGGCAATCATCGGGATGCCGCAACTGATGGCGTAGCTCACGGTGTGGATGATCGGCCCCGAATGCGTGGCGCAGCAGAAGAAGTTTGTCGCCAGCAGAATGATGAATTGCGGCGAACGCAGTGCCTGCGCGAGCGTCATCTCCGCCGGAGCCGGATCGCCTGATGGCGCGGAAGGCGCGCTAGCAAGCGCCGGCGGGCGGCGCACCAGCAGCGAGACCGGGATCATGATCGCGCCCACGACCAGGGCCACGATCTGCATCGAGGTGCGCCAATCATGATTTGAGACAAGCCAGGCGGCGAGCGGCGCCATGGTCATCGGCGCCATGCCCATGCCGGCCGAAACCAGCGATACGGCGAGGCTGCGATGGGTATCGAACCAGCCGGTGACGGTTGCCATCATCGGCGCAAAAATCGCGGCGATCGAGCCGCCGACCATCAGCCCGAAGATGAACTGAAAGGCGACCAGTGATGTCGCAAGGCTGGCCAGCCCGAGGCTCGCCGCCAGCACCACCGATCCGGTCAGCACCACCGGCAACGGTCCCAGCCGATCCGACAAGGTGCCCCAGACCATGCTGGTGAACGCCATGGCGAGAAAGCCGATCGTCATGGCGCTGGATATGCCGGTCACCGACCAGCCGGTATCCCGCGCAATCGGCTGCAAAAACACCGGCAGCGAAAACATGCCTCCAATCGCGACGCACCCGAGCAAGCCCCCGGCCGCGACAATCACCCAGCGATAGTGAGAATTGGTCATTCCTGATCTCCAACACATTACTCTGGATGGAAGACGAACGGGATGGGCCGGAACCGACAGGTTGATGGGCGAGTCAGATAATTTTCCACAGTTAGCCAGCCCGGCAATTTCAAAACACCATTTGAAATGACAGACCGACCAATGCGCCAGATGCTGCCACAATCGGATGGGCCTGGTTCCGCTGAGCGAAAATTGCCAAACCGTCGGGACCGCGTCGTGCCAAAGACGAACCTTTCGCTTCACGCCGCACCGACATGGAGCATTCATTGTCGCCCGATGTATCCCGATATATACTGCCTTATTCGGATTCGGTTGGGATCACGGCGTGGCGATTGATCTAAAAGCGATCGAGCAACTCGCCACCGATCAATCCTCGCTCAAGGCGGCGGCGGGGCTCGCCAAACCCGCCAAATGGTCAGGGGTTGGCGCGAGCCATGACGGCGCCCTGGTCTGGGGCGAATGCGCGGGCTCCGGCGCCAATCCCTATCGCGTGATGGCCGATCTGCGCGATCTCGGCAACAAATGCACCTGCCCGTCGCGCAAATTCCCCTGCAAGCATGTGCTTGGTCTGTTGTGGATGAAGGCGGAAGCGGTGACGGCGTTCGCCCCGGCCGACACGCCTGCCTGGGTCAGCGATTGGCTCGGCCGCAGGCGGGCGGGCGCCGGCACCCCCAAAGCCCCGCCCAACGTTGCACCGGCCAGCGCCAAGGATTTGCGCGCGGCACAGCGCGCCGAACCGGAACAGGTCGAGGACCCGAAGGATGCGGCGCGTCGTGAAGCTGCGGCAGCCAAACGAAGCGAAGATACCGAGCGTGCGATCCTTGATGCGCTCGACGCGCTCGAACAATGGATCGGCGATCAGTTACGCATGGGCCTTTCCGCTTTTGTCGACGACGTGACCGCGCGCTGCCGGCGGATCGCGGCGCGGCTGGTCGACGGCAAGGCGGCGGTACTGGCCGGGCGGATCGACGAACTGCCGGGCCGGCTGCTTGCGCTTCCGCCGGGTGACCGGCCGCGCGGCGCGGTGGTTGAACTCGGCAAGCTGGTGCTGCTCGCGCGCGCCTTCCGCGCCACGCCGCGCGACGCCGATATCCGCCGTGCGGTTGCGGCCTCGGAAACGCGCGAGGCCGTGCTCAGCAATCCAGAGACGCTGCGCGTGAACGCGCGCTGGGAAGTGCTCGCCGAACAGGTGCAGACACGGCGTGACGGATTGGTGTCGCAGACCACATGGCTGCTCAATCTCAACAATGATGGCCCCCGTTTTGCGATGCTGCTCGACTTTTTTCCGGCAAGCGTGGGCCGCCGCGGGTCGGTGTTTACTCCGGGCGAGCGGTTTCAGGGCGAGCTCGCATTCTATCCGTCCCGGCAGCCGCTGCGCGCTTTGCTCGTCGCGCGCGAAGGCGCAGAAGATGCGATCAAGGCGGAATGGCCGACACCGGAGCCGGCGGTCGCGGATAGCCTGACAGGGCCCCTGCTCGCCGAGCCATGGACGCTCGAAATTCCGGTGCTACTGCCCACGGGGCGGATCGCGCTCGACGACGCGGGCCATCCCTGGTGGCGTTCGGCTGATGGCGCGAACACGCTGCCGGTCGCCGGCAGTGCCGAAGGCCTGTTGTGCGGCACCGATCTGAAACGAACGGCCGCGATCTGGTCCGGCAACCGGCTCACGATCCTGGCCGCGCAGACTTCATGGGGGCGGATCGGCGGCCATGGCTGAGGCGATCTACGATGCGATGGGTTCGGTCCTGACGCGCTGGACCATGGGATCGGCTGCCGCGCCCGCGGCCGCCGTATGGAGTGCCGAGCTTGGCGCTGAACCTGCTGAGGCCGAGTTGCGCCTGCTGGCGCTGTCGGGCCAGTTCCTCGGCGTAGCAGTAACGGCCGAGCCGCCGTTAGAGCTACGTGCATTGCCTGATATTCCGGCGCTTGCGCTGCCGACCATGCCCGAGGCGTTGCGCCCGCTGGTGCGCCGGATCCTGGCCGCGTTCAAGGAGACGCAGCGCAAGACCGAGTTGCTCGACTTCCTCGCCGCGCGCGGCTGGACCTGCCATCCCGCCGAATGGATGCCCGCGGCGAATGACGAGGATGCCCCCGACGTCTACGCGCCGTGGCGCGACTGGGCAGGGATCGCGGCCTCCAACAGCGTTGTGCGACGGCAGGCCGGCGACCAGCTCACCGCTGACAACTGGGAGGACTTTTGGCCGGCGGCGCGCAAGGTGGCGCTGAGCGAACTCAGGCGCAGCGATCCCGAAGCGGCGCGCACCGTGTTGGAGGCAAAACTCGCCAGCGAGAATGCAGACGTGCGACTGCCCCTGCTTTCACTGTTGGCAACGGGACTATCGGATGCCGATATTCCCTTCCTCGAGGGTATCGCGGCGAACGATCGCGCGCCGAAGGTCAAGGCACTGGCGGCATCGCTGCTCGCCCGGCTGGGCAAAGGCCCCGCGGTTGGTGAGGACATCACCGAACTCGCAGGCTTTTTCTCGGTG
>Ga0307510_10002527_pt1 | contig 20857 bp, 21 predicted proteins | sample 12_EM_MG_FD_207224 | JGI IMG/M metagenome (GOLD analysis project Ga0307510, IMG submission 207224) | Populus trichocarpa ectomycorrhiza microbial communities from riparian zone in the Pacific Northwest, United States - 12_EM | ecosystem: Host-associated > Plants > Roots > Unclassified | place... | reverse complement strand
AACGGTTCACAGCCACCACGAACGCTACTCGGTGCCCGTTATGGAGTTCTTGGACCGAGTTCAGAACGTTCAAGTCCAGGGTTGATTGCACGGTAGAAGACTTGATTCTTTCCGGTAATCGCCTCGACGTTAACAGAGCCCCGATTCGCGGGGTTCACACGATTTATTGGGATGAAAAAGGGCCCGGATGCGTGTGGGAAATAACATTCGTCGCACCAGAGGTAACGAAGAGAGAAAAAGAAAAATGGAACCGGCGACAACTATAGGTTAGAAGAACACATTACAGTCGCATCGAATCTATAATCAAGGAATGTCCACCGCCACGGAAGGTGGTCATAATGTGCCAACAGTTCTTCGAATAGCGAGATAAAAAGTGAAATGGGTGAATACAAGCAATCATACTGTTCAAATATTAGAAAGGCAGAAACTCCCAGAGCTCGTTCCCTCCGGATGGTTGGGATGGGATGGGCGGTGGTGCATGGGCAGATTCTTCAGATTCTTCATCGGTGGACGAAATTGGTCTAAAGTGAACGAAACTCCATGAGACTCGGCAGGGAACATCCGGTGAGTGCGCATGGAAACTTACGGTCCATCCCGTTGGGCCGCTCCATGCGCACGTTCGTGGGCTTGTTTAAACGACTCGGGTACATCCTTGTGGGCTCCTTGACTCCATTGTTCCATCCATTGTTCGAGCTTCTGTGCAGCCTCAGGTCGTTGGCGGAATAGGAGTGTCATCGAATGGCCCAAGTCCCCCTCCCCCGGATCCAACTCCTCCGGCAACAGCATCCAGACAATTCCCACCCAGCACTCCAACTTACTCCATTCCTTCGCTTCCGTGAGAGACGTTATGATTTGCAGACTGTGTGCGAGGTCAAGACTCAGGCGCCGTGAACCCGACGGGGCCCCCCGCTCCATAAAGAGGTCCATAAATGTGGACTCTAACGGGTATTCCAAAGCTGCGAGCTCTACCAGGAGCTCCCAGTACCAATGGAATAGGTGCTGGATTCCCTCGGAGGATTGGATGGTATCCAGGAGGAGTTTCCCCCAGTTGTACTTATCGTCCATATCCTCGACTGCGACATGGAGATGGTTCAGTAATCCAATAAACCCCTCCACCCCTGCTCCCTCAAATCCCTTATAACCGATGAGCTCGACGGAGCGTATGATGAGCCGCCGTAACCTTGGGGAGAATGGTACCAAGTTGCGAAGACCAATGAGATGCGCTGGACAGAAGTCGAGTAACCCCTGCGCCGGTCTGTGGTATTTGTGGTTCGCAGTCCAGGCGTGGAGGAGATCCGCGATCGGTTCACTTTCCTGACTCTTGAAAACTACATCAACCAACCCTTGGTGGTGTTTGGTGTGGGTGAGTACGATCCCGATACACTCGGTCCGAAAATCAAGATGACGGAAACCAATCTCCAAACAGACAAGGAGGCTATTCCAATCCTGAAGACGTTCGCGTTTCTCGTAGATCACAGAGCACCAGTTATATACCATCGCTGTCAAGTACTCCGGACGGTGTTCCAACTTGATCAAGTCGCGTAGCATGTGTGGGATGAATATTGAATGCTTGTTGAGCGCGGGTTCCATCGATCGCCGAAAGGACTGCCTTGAATAATCGATTCAGGGCAGACCCCATATGGCCACTAATGAAGAGCAGTGAGCAATGTGGGGACCAAAAACAGGAGATGCCGTACGATTTGTTTTGGATCATCAGCACCTCTGATTCAACAGGCGATCCAAGGAAGGTGCACCATGTCAGGAGGCGGTTGAGCTTCGCGTTCAGAGGCGTGGTGGTCTTGATCTCGTGTGCTCCGGAAACAAGACCCGGATCTACTTCGATGTCGATAATCTGGGAATAATGCAGGAGTAGATTTGAAATCCACTCTGAGTGTAGGGGTGTGCAACCTGTGTTGATCCTGAGAAGCCATTCCATGTCACCACCGTATCCCTGATCCAAAGCGATGAACCCCAGAAGATGTTCGAGGTCAGGGTCAGGAGCTCGGGTTGTGTACTTGTTGGGTGGTATGATGTTGCGAATTCTGTATTCACGGTGGTGAAACACTATAAGAGTGTTGATCCAGAGCATCACCCGCGCAGAGTAATATGCCCTGTCCCTTGACCCGGGATACAGTGTCCCACTGGGATCGAAGCACGACTCGAACGTAGTGATAATCAGAAATCGAATGAGCCAGAAATCGACTCCGCAACTGAGCCATTGAATCTCCCCGGCGAGTGGGAGAGCAGCGTCCAGTGCCTCTGGGTCGGTGATGTTCCCGAGGATCCACGACACGCATTGCACGTCATCAGCGTTCGTCTTGCGAATGATGGCAAAACCCTGTGGGTCAAACCACAGTCTAGGTTGGTCAACCTGCACGACCTCGAGCGGAATTGTCGGTTGAGATCGGCGATGGAAGAGCGACCGGACTCCGCGCTTCCACATCCGGTGGGTCCGCGAGAGCGCTCGTTTGGAGCGAACAATCAGGGAAACGATCCCATGCCGAACCTTCTTCCATGGATCGCGAAGGGCCATAGATGCTGGTGTCTGGAACGGACACGCATATGATGACATCCCGGCGATCACGATTCCGATGTAAAAGACCACTCCGACACCGGTGAGGCTGATGAGGGTGCATGCAACGGGGGCATTGATGGACCACATGTGTCGACAGAGTCCACAGGCGAGAAGGAGGAGGGCGACCTGGAGCATCACCGGAAGGCTCTCGACGAAGAAGTGTAACCGCCATTTCTTGAGCCCATTGAATTTGCGTTGACGGTCGCCGCAACGCTCAATCATCGACCCGCCAGAATTGCGCAAGTATCGGTTCAGCCATTGCTTTCCTAGCATGGCGACGAACGCGGCGAGCATGGAGATTATCAGACTCGCGTACATGAGACAGGTGACGGTGACGATCTCGCTTGGCGGGGGTTGCTGAACAGGTGGAACGGTGGGGGTCTCACCGGGGATGGCGGACTGATTGAGGGTGAGGAGGATGGCACGGAGGAGGGCAGCGGATTGCTCGTTCGGATCAGATCGGAGGTTCGGGTGGACATCGATGACGAAAGCGGAGCTGACGGCAGAGAACAGACCCGCCTATGAGAACAAACAAATGAGATAAATCCCAGGAGCGAATGATATACAACGCACGAATATCAAGGTGGTATTGAGATCCTCGTCGTACTTCTTGACGGAGTCCGTATCGTACTCGGTCGCCTCCCTCTTGTACATCGTGTAGAAGTCGAGGCGAGGATCATCGGTCTTGATGGGTTGGAAGAAAGTTCTGAGAGCATCCTGGAGGCTGGGCCGGGTCAGCAAGACTCGGGGAACAAAGGAAGGTAAGGTATTGAACATACCACTTGGGATCGATTTTCAGTAGTGGGGGCTCCTTGTCGTCCTTTGCGGCTCCCTCCATCAGTGATTATACGTGCTTGGGTGCAGTCGGCCGATGGGGAGAGCAGTGTGGTTTGAGCAGATGTAGAATGAAGTCTGGATGGAAGCGGTGTAGCCCACGAGCTGTCGTGGGCCGGTGCGCCGGGAGGAAGGCGTGTATTGAAGAGCTGGCGCAGCAAAAACTTTGTAGAAAGACCGGCTCAGGTGCAACGGGGTTGGGAAGGGGCGAACAGAGGAGAAACGTGACGAATGGCAGCAGCTTAAGTAAACTGCGCCTCGTGTTCAGACACTCGAGAACACGCCCAGAGCTGCTGTTTTCATCTCCGTGCCGCATGGATGCGTTGCCACGAATTGGCTCCGCGGAGGTCGCCTATGAAGCCCAGTAAAAAGTCCGGCCCCTTCGGTACCCCATTCCGGTGTCCCCTTGAGACGACAGCTTCCCCTTCAACGACCCGAAGGCGATGGCTGGCCATTGGTGCGAGTGTAACAGGTGTGGCAGTAAGGTGGTCGGTAAAACGACCTGGTATGTCCACAACCCCAATGGAAAACGTCGTGTCCGGAAGCACTGTCGTGCTGCCGATGCTAGTGCTGGGGTCCAGGGAAATCCTTCTCAGAACATGGCACCCAACCCTCCCGGTGACGTTGACATGAAGGCATTCTTCCCGGAAGATCCGGAAGATGAGGAAAGTCAATTTAAGATCAAGGGAGCGCCTGGATCAGACTTGGTAGGCGCTATACGCTAATCTAATCTGTCCGCTCTGCATCTTTAACTGGTCGTGTAGCCGGATGACGAGGATATGGAACAGGACTTTCAGGCTCCTCCACGGACGCCTTCATTGAGTGCACCTCGCCCAACTCCTCCATCAAGTCCTCCTCGTCCCCCACCTTCGCCTCGTCCTCCAACCCCTCCCCCCCCTCCTCCACCTTCGGATCCTCCGCCGGGTTTTGACAGAAGCGATTCTGATAGCAGCACGGGGAGGAGGACACCGCCCGTAGAAGACTACCCTCCTACCATCCTTCCGAAGATCCAAACGGCCTTTGATTTCATCCGGATGGTCAAGGCGTCCACACTCGCATCTCAGTTTGAGCCCGAGGAGCTCGCTGAATTGCTCAACCCTCGAGAGCACGAATCTACTCCCTCAGACGGCCCTGCCTTCAAGCTTTCTCTGCGGAATTTTATCTTGTTTATGGGTGCCTCTCAGGCGATGTACGAGGGGGCGCGGCAGAACATTCGCGTATCCTTTCCCGATATCGAAACACTCTCGTATTATCAGGCCGAACAAAGGACTCGGATTTTCTCTGGAGTTATCTCCTGGGAACACCATATGTGTATAAAGACTTGTGTTGGCTTCACCGGCCCGCTCGCAAACCTGGAAAACTGCCCAAAATGTGGAGAGCCTCGATACAAGGAAAAGGACCTCGAGGAGTCTGATGGTGAGAGGAAGGTTCCTCGACAGGTCTTCACGACATTTCCGGTCGGTCCGAAGATTCAGGCTCGTTGGAAGCATCCAGATTTGGAAGGTGTGAGCTCTCCCAGGGAGCCCAAGCGGAACTGAACAGCTAGGTTGTCAATAACGCACGCTACTTCGAGTGCTTGCATAAACGTTCACGGCTATGGTACCGCTATACCCCTCGAATTGCACCCGGCCCCCAGCTTCAAATCTCCCCAACCTTCTAGAGTCGTCAACGCGCGACGTCCAGATCCCGACTGCCCTCAACCTCCTCATTATTAGCGCTCCGCACCACAGCGTTTGATTCAGCTCACTTCGTAAACAGCATTCGCACCTTGACCGGGAGATCCGATTCGTACTCCGTTTACGAACACGAACCCCCCCCCAAGTCCGCGACTTTATGTGGAGTATAGTCACACACCTCACGCTAATTCGCAAGAGGCTTTCAATTGTCGGAAAAATCCCTGGGAAATTATTAGACAAGCGTGGGATTATAACACATTATAACGAATTATAATGGAATTATAACGTATTAAAACGGAATTATAAGCCAATTTTGATGATTACGAACGAATTATAACAGATTGTAATCAAAATGTATCATCATAATCAATTATAATTCACTTTCGGTTTTTCCGACATCACGGTGGTAGACTGCAGTGTCTCCCTGCGTTTATCATCGCTCTCAGCCACTGCTTCTGCTCGAAGATCGTGACCCGGTGCTCAGGGTCACCTCTTAACCAGTTGGGATCCCTGTCGGCGCTCTCTCGATTTTAGGTGCGATCGTAGCTCGCACAACTCAAGCCCATGCGGCTGGTCGGGGCCGCCCTAAACGGGCCGATACTACCGGCTTGAGATCGATTGAGATGAACGGTTATCGACCCAATGGCCCATTGACACTGGTCCTTACCTCGAGGGGTTCGATCCCCCGGTGATGATACAACGTCTATTCCTTACCTCTGAATCGTCCACTCCGGGGCTCCAGCGTTATTCTTCCTCTTCGTCCCCGCCCCTCTCGCTCTCTTTCCTCGGACACCGTCCGATTTTCGTGTTTGGTCACGTATTCTACGGTTTCTGCCTTTTTTCTTTACTTCACGTTTTCCTTTCTGTGTTGTTCCGTCGCACCGGTTAAACTTGTAGACCGATACCCAAGATTTGTGTACAGCATTTACGGGGGCCCGCCAAACATACGGAGTCGGTCGCTCCCAGCAACGGCTTCTGTTCGAGAACCGTGACCTGGCAGTCCGCGTGTTGACCGGTCGATAAGTATCATTGAAAGTGCTCCCCCATGGCTCATAATCGGTCACGACCCACATTACGACCACCAAAACCGATGCTCGCCCCGTCTAGGGTGTTCAAAATCCATCAGGAAAACTGCGTGTTGGTTTTTGTGCTTTTCGTGCTTGATCGGTCCGAAAGCAGAAAAAGCAGAACATCGAAAAGCAGCTGTCTCGATTGTCAAGCATATTACAAAACAAAAAGCACGTAAAGCAAAAGCATGAAAAGCGTTGAAAAGCACAGGAAGCAGCTAAGTGCTAGTACACTGTCTCGAAAGCATGGTAGTCTATATACTTGTTTACATAGAATTGTTTGAAATCGCTCAGCGTCGTAGAGTAGGTATGCCTCCGCGATATTTGTTGCTTCCGATATACAGGAATCAAGTGCACGCCGCGCACCACGGAATCAAGGTGAACGACAGCGGCGACGCGTTCCCGGTAGTTTGCCGCCTGATCTGGTTTGACAACCCACATTCCGACCGCCTTGTCTGGGGTGTTCCCAATCGTCTTGTACCATTCAACGAGAGCACAGGGGATGGTCTTGTTGTCGTGCTTGATAGAGAAGAAGAGGCGCACCCGTGCCACTTGCATTGAACGAAATCCGTCATCTTCTGGGCCGATCTGGATCAGGACGCAATCGTACCGAGGGATTGAAGATTCGCCTCGGTTCCAGGTGGGAGTTGCACGGATCCGTTCCCGGTACATGCCACCAACTCCTGATCCATCGCTTGGTGCGTAATAGGTGGCGACGGCAGAGTGATAGACAGATATGGCACTGGAAAACCTGGGGCATAGGTTGAGATTGATGTCCACACCGGGGATCTCGCTATCTGGGTACTTCTGATCGAACAAGAAGCGGCGTATGAGAGCCGTCATGTCATATCCAGTGAGCCTTGACAGACTATTGACATCCCTCGGAGACTTTAGTGCTAGGTATTCATAGAGGATATTTAGCAGCTGATTATGACGAGATTGATTGAGACCCACCCTTCCTTCGTGCAAGTACGACGTGATTGAGAACCTGAGGTCCCTCAACTGGGCCACAGTCACGAAGTTCACCCGCAACTTCGTTCATCGCATCGGGGCCGGGTTCGGAATCGAGTGCAGCAAGCCCAACCTCCTTTAACGCTGATGTGTGACAGTCGTCTTGTAACATGCCGCAATTTTCGAAGGACCTTCGAATAGCAGCAAGCTTACTGAGACGCTGGTTGGTGAGGAGAATCTGGTCGAGTGCCTTGAGACGACTGGACCTCCGCCAAGGTTTTTTGACGGCACGGATATGCATTGATTCGGTGATCGAAGAACATAGGCCATTGGGGGCGCCAAAGGCAATAATGTGTTCGATGTAATGTTTGAGGGCGTGTTGTCTCGGGAGGGAAAACCCCTTTGGTCCCGGTTCTCGGACACCAGTCTTCTGGAAGATTGGTCGATAGTGATGGAAGCGGTCAAGGGCGTCTTGGATGCCTGTTAGCGTCTTCTGGGTAATTGTTGGGCGCCGAACAAGGTAGCAAAAATCGAGGAACGCAGATATAGCACATATCATGTCTTTAGGGACATACCCCTCAATTGCAGGGAGCCACACCTGTTCATAGTTGTCAGTAAACAAGCGTTCATGACGAGTGAAACATATACCTTCATGAGCGCCTTCGAGTCGTTCCCTGTCCATTGGTTGAAACCCCGACCTTTCTTAAACCGGCGGAGACCAGGGTACAGTGGCACAACAGCAATCCTGTGGGAAACTGAACTTCAGTTGCTGTACATCTGAGCCCGCAAAAAGCTCACCGCCGATCAATATCTGACATGATCCTTGCTGCTGCAGATTTTCCGTGCTTCTTCTTGAGGTAGTCTTCTACCCATGTAACAAGGTGATCCTTGAATGTCCCCTTAATCACTTGATGAAGAAGGTCACAAGAGAGAAGTTCGTGAATATCAGCACGAGGGAAGTTGCTCGTGAACGGCTGTTGCAGGAGTTGAGAACCTGCACGCAACACAAACGGCATGACTAACCGTGACATTAGCAATGATCCCATACTCATCCCATAGTCGCGTCGAGCTGAACGAGGAGCATAACAACTCAGTCCACTCTTTGGATCGAGGGGAAGAGTCCCCATCAAGATCCTGAGAATGTGCGGTACATCTAGAACATAGGTGAGTAATAATGGTGACACACCCGAAGGCCCACTGACCTCGGACACCACCCAGACACAACGCCAGAAAGCAGCACCTGCTCTGGATAATCTGCGATGTATGGGCCAAGGGAGTAGATGACGCGCCGGAAATGACCATCTGGGCAGCGAATTACTTCCGGCGTCTCCATTGCCGACTGAATAGGTTCAAGGATTGTCGCTAACGACGAGTGGAAGAGTTGTCGGCGAAAGTCACGGAACGCTTTGCTTTTCTCGTCTTCGCGTTCGCCTACGGTCTCGATGAGACGGTTTGGCAAGAAGGACAGTGGCCGAGGAGAACATACATTTCGGAATTGCCAAGAACCCAATCACAACCACGCCGTCTTCGTGTGCTCGCCGGACACGGTTGGTGATATTCCCAATTGATAAATATAGCGGGTAATAGTCATTCTGTCCTGTTGCAACAGAGACCGTCGTTTTATCACTTCCCAATAGGAGTGAAACAACCATCGACCCGTGGGTCTGCTCATCCTTTGAAATTAGGTCCTGCCAGGAGTGAGGAACAGTTGGAGCAATGGGGAGGGTGTAACAGAACGTACGGCTTGCTTCCAACAGAAATTTCCTGACATGAAATCCCCCCACTTGCGCTCGCCGTTCTCATACTCACGGTATGGGACATAGTCAAAGTTGCCATCAAACTTGTGATTACTAAGGAACATCCGCACAACTTGCCGCGGGTCACGATAAAAGACTTGATGCGAATCATCCATCCAACTGGGAGCTTGGCCTTGAGGACGTTCGCCGTTGTATCCAACCCTGAATGAGTACCATGGGGCATCACCTTCTTCGATGGCATCGACCGTGTCGTGTAGATCCTTGCTGTCAGCGAAAGGAGCTGTCCTGCCGTCAACAGCGGAGCGGGAAGCCCAAATCTGCATTAACTCGTCAACTTGGCCACGAGACATCTCCGTCCGTGTGAAAAGTAAATCCGCAAGTTCGAACTCATCCCGGGAGTTGAACGGTGACCAATCACCTGGGACTCTGCTTTCGACACAACCTGGTGGGGTGCCTTCGGGTAAGAAATTTCCCTCCTCATCACACGGTCGGGCTACAATTGTGAGACAAGGAATTCAGAGAACTTGAACAAAAGACTCGACTCACCATTGAGGAGCGGGTGTCGTTCAATCCGGTGTGACCCCGCAACCCCACGAGGACGAGCATCGGTACGGTGGAATGTATTTTGGTGTTGGGTCAGCCCGGCGGGTTTGAAAAAGCGTCGAGAGCACTTGTTGCAGGTGTAGCGAGGAGCCTTGACGTTGCGTCTAGGTAGCATTAGGGAGGAAGTTGTTGTGACAAGTGAAAGTAACACGTTGAGTCCAGACTTCCTAAGTGAACTCCGCTGTCAAGACTTACTGTCTCCCACACTCATCCTGTCTCCGTCTGGTGACCTCTCCTTACACCGTCAACTCTGTCTCATGCCGCCCACCACCCGGTCGAGGGCCCGGAAGAAACCCACCAATGAGCCGACACAACCAGTTTTAAAAATAAAACTCACCCCACGACAAGTCCGTTCCACTGTTCAGCCCTCTATTACGGAAGAAGACAGGGCAGCCATTGGAAAGGTTGCTGCTCTCGAAGCTCAGCTCCGTGATAAAAGAACGGCTGAATTACAGGAAGCTCTTACCCTGCCGACACCCTCCAAACGAGTGGCCACCAATCACCCAATACCCAGACCAGCTGCAAGCACTGCAGAAGATCAGTCTAGTTACCACAGCAATTCTGAACAAGAGGAGGGAGACATATTAATGGAAGAGACCCCACTGGTATATCGATGAAATAATCTAATGAATATGAACTAACGCTCGCATCAGTTCATTAGTGACATAGCTGATGATCAATTCTCACCGGCAACAGGGGAACAGGACCATTGGGAAACCGAACCAGAATGGACCGGCTTCAACAATGACGAAATTGCGTCAGAGTCCGAAGGTGACACCGATGTGGCCGATAAAGCTCTGGTCACCACGAGACCGGCAACTCGGCAGAAGCTAAAAGCTGGGTCGAAAAAGCCGTTTATAATACGAAACCTTGTCAAAACACAAATCCGTGTGGATGATCAATCGAATGGTTTTGGAACAAGGAAGCGGAAACTTACCAATGACAGTGACAGGTGCGTCCTGTGATATTATTAAAAAATGGTTAGCACTGACAAGGCGACAGACCGGCGACGAAAAGAATCATTTCAAAATCTGATATCAGGGGCGCTGAAACCGGATTGACAATCCGACCAGGTTTCTTGGAGGACGATGACGTGGAGACCATCAAAAACGAAAGAAAAGGGGTTAAAGGGGAGAAGGGTAAACCGTCGAAGGTGATTCATCTACAGTGGTACCAACGACTCCACCTAATTCCTTTCAGTCTGTTGTGAAAGTGACGCATGAGAATGCACCACCACCAAGGGCGGACGAGAGGAGGAAGAGGAGTAACATCCCAAACCACTACCTGAAAGACTTCGACAAGAAGTTCATGCCAGAGCTGATCAAACGCGTCTCGGATGATCTAAATCCTTGGCAACCTACTTTCGATGCCGATTCCGCAATCGAAGAAATCCGGCAACAGGTTTACCCAAACGTGACGGAAGGGTTTGAGAATAAGGATCCCTTGTTTGCACCGGTGAGATATAGTTTCTCAACCTCGGCTGATTTTCACGACTGAAAATATATAGGCTTTTAATAAAGTCACGAACTGGAGGGCTGCCATTGGCAGGCGGGCGATGGGAGTTGTGAACACGTACTTTGGAGATAAGAGTGTGTTCAACGAGGCAGAAGAGATTGAAGAACACGTTCAATGGCTCCTCCCAAACAAGGATGAAGAAATTGATGAGGGAGCCGATGAAGATGATGAAGACGACGAAGACGACGAGTCGTCGTCCATCAGCATCGAGGAGATTGTACGTCGACGCAAAAGGAAGTTTGTCGGTGCGCCATTTTTATACGAAAACGGTCTGATCGGGCCGGCCAAGGGAGCAGTACGTGAAGTCGATAGCTCGTTCAACTTCATGTGAGATCGTCTCACCTTCCTCGGTCCCTTATAGCCATCGGGGTATCTTTTAAGCCCACTTATCCTCAAGACCTTCGCAATTCACTTTGAGACAACTGGGATCAATGCTGATCCCATCACATGCGAGAGTCAAGTCGGCGCTCTGGCTCTCACCCTCACGGCAGTGAGTATACCTGCGGACGGCGTCGTCTCTTTATCTCACTGATGTTTTAGGTTGAGCGAGCGATTTCATGCTGGGAAACCGGCGAGGAAAAGAAGCCCTCGAAGGCATTTTCTCAAGTCGAATATGGCACGATGACACAAGAATATGTTGAAGCACTACGTCAAGTTCCAGCGGGCCATTGGAAACTAGTCCTTGCTTCGACACGCCAATACACGCCTTGGAAGCAAGATGCTGTGGAACTGAAGGAAAAGAAGCCGGGTGCCCGAGCGCGGGTTCCAGCCGGTGAGAGTGTATCCTGCTACCTCTATACTCTTCCTTATCGCGCTGCGCTTCCTAGGACTATAGACGGACTTTGAAATCAACGTTGTGGTTGCCCAGTTTTCACACAGTTTCGGCCTATTCAATATACCACGAAAAAATCCCCCTATAATAGTTGTACCCTACATTACCCCGGTCACTACTACCTTCAAGTCTAACCTACCCATTCCTCGTTAACTACAACTCCCTCGGGAACATCCCCCCCTTAGTGTACCATATCGTACTCGGCTGCTTACCTATGCTTTCCCATGCTTTCGGCTGCTTGGGAAAGCAGGAAAAGCATTTCACGTGGAGGTCCAACTATGATGCTTTTCGAAAATGGGTCCTGCTTTACGATCGGTGCTTGCGGTGCTTTTTTCTGCCTATTCCCGCTTTTCTCGCTTTTTCAAGCAGAAAAAGCAGAATTACAGTTTTCCTGATGCTCCGCGCTCGTGGCACTTGTCCAGCTGATGGTTCGCGGCCACCGCGGGCGCTGCTGCTGGCTGCGGAGGCCCTGGACCGAGTTCAAGTTTAGGATTGACTGCGATGGAAGACATGATTCTTCCCAATGACCGCCTCGACGAGTTCAAATCGTTCGTCACCAGTCTCGACCTGCAGGGTTCACACAATCGGTTGGGACACAAAAGGGTCTGGGTGGGTGTTAGGAATAGCACCCATCGCATTGGGGGTAATGAAGAGAAAAAAGGAGAAACATGGAATTGGTGACAACTAGTACAACTTCTAGAAGAATACATCAGTCGCATCAAATCTGTGGTTAAAAAAAAACAGTAACGCCACAGAGGGTGGCCTTAATGCGCCGGGAGTTCTTCGATTATAGTGGGATTAAAGTGAAATGGATGAATGCGAACGATCGTACTGTTCAAATGTTAGGATGATAGCAACTTCCAGAACTCATTTCCTCCGCTGGACGGTTGGGAAGGGACGGGCGGCAGTGTATGGGCAGGTCCTTGAGTTTCTTCATCGGCGGATGGAATCGGTCTAAAATTAATGAAACTCCATGAGACTCGGCAGGACACATCTGGTGAATGCGAAAGGAAACTTACGGTCCACCCCGTTGGGCCGTTTCATGCGCATATTTGTGGGCTCGTTTAAACGACTCGGGTACGTCCTTGCCGACTGTTTGGCTCCACTGTTCCATCCACTGTTCGAGTTTCTGTACAGCCCCGGGTCGTTGGCGGAATAGGAGTGTCATCGAATGGTCCAAGTCCCCCTCCCCTGGATCCAACCCCTCCGGCAACAGCATCCAGACAATTCCCATCCAGCACTCCAACTTACTCCATTCCTTCGCTTCAGTGAGGGAAGTTATAATTCGTGGACTGTGTGCGGGGTCAAGTCTCAGGCGCCGTAGAAGCAGGTGGTGGTGGTCCATCTGTATGGGCTCGAACAGGCTTTCCGAAGCTGAGAGCTCCACCAGGAACTCCCAGTACAAATGCGATAAGTGTTGGGTTCCCTCGGAAGATTGGATGGTATCCAAGAGGAGCCCCCCCCAGTCTTCCTTCTCGTCCATATCCCCAACTGTGACATGAAGATGGTTCAGTAATCCAATGAACCGCTCCACTCCTACCCCCTTAAACCCCTTGTAACCGATTTGCTCGACGGAGCGTACAGTGAGCCGCCGTAACCTTGGGGAGAATGGTACCAGGTTGTGAAGACCAACGAGGTACGCTGTACAGAGGCCGAGTAAGTTGTGTGCCTGTCCATAGTGTTTCATAGTCCAGGCATGTAGAAGATCCGCGATCGATTCACTTTCCTGACTCTTGAAAACTACATCAACCAACCCTCGGTGGTGTTCGGTGTGGGTGAGCCTGACTCCAATAAGTTCGGTCCGAAAATCAAGGTGACGGAAACCGATCTCCAAACAGACAAGGAGGAGGTTCTCCGGGCGATATTCCAACTTGATCAAGTCGCGTAGCACGTGCGGGATGAATGCCTGTTGAGCGGGGGTTCCATCGATTGCCGAAAGGACTACGTTGGATAATTGATACAAGGCAGACCTCATGTGGCCACTGGTGAAGGGCAGTGAGTGACCTGAGGATCAAAAATAGGAGATACCGTACGATTTGTTTCGGATCATCAACACCTCTTCTTCAACAGGCGATCCAAGGAACGTACACAACACTAGGAACCGGTTGAGTGTCGTGTTCAGAGGGAGAGGGATGGTGGTCTCCGTCTCGTGTGTTCCGGGAAAACAATCCAGGAGATCCTCATAGTTCAGCTTTGTCCGGTTGGCCCAGGAATGATGCAAGAGTAGATCCGAAACCCATTGCGAATGTGGGTGTGTGTGACTTGGGTCGATCCTGAGAAGCCATTCTATGTAATAATTGGGAGCCCAACTCCCACAAATGGCGTACAGAAGATGTTCAAGGTCAGGGTCATGAACTGGGGTTGTGTATTCTTGGGCCGGTGGAAGGAACGTCGTTGCAAACTCCTCGGATTTGCACATCGCAAGAGTCCGAATCCAGGCCATTGCCCGTCCAGAGTAGTATGCCCTGTCCCTTGACCCGGGATGTAATCTCCCAGTGGAATCGAAGCATGACTCAAACGTAGAGACAATCACATCGTACGGGAGGTCGACATCGACTCCGTCATGGAACCATCGAATCTCCCCAGCAACCGGGAGAGCAACGTCGAGTGCCTCCGGGTCCGTAATGTTCCTGAGGATCCACGATAGGCATCGTGCGTCGCTGGCATTCGTTCTACGAATGATATCAAGTTCCTTGGGCTTCAACCACGGTTCAGGTTGAGGAACAATACCGAGCGCCGACGGTGATTGGGATCGGGAGGGATTATCGGGGATCGGCACTGATTCAACATCCTCGAGCGGAATCGCTGGTAGAGATGGGCGATGGAAGAACAGCCGGACTCTCCGTTTCCACATCCGGTGGGTCCGTGAGAGCACCCGTTTGGAGCGAACGATAGAGGAGACAATCCCGCGCCGGACCCTACGTATACAGCCCGACACGCTCCGGACCTTCTTCCACAAACCGTGGAGAGCGATAGATGCTGGCGTTTGGAACGGACACGCGTATGACGACATGCCGGCGATCACGATTGCGATGTAAAAAGTGATTCCGAGGCCAGTGAGGCTGACGAGGGTGCGTGCGACCAAGACATTGATGGACCACATGTGTCGACAGAGCCCGCAGGCGAGGAGGAGGAGGGCGGCCTGGAGCATCAATGGAAGGCTCTCGACGAAGGAGTGGAACGGCCATTTCTCCAGCCCGTCGCATTTGCGCTGGCGGTCGCCGCAGCGCTCGATCACCGACCCGCCAGAATTGCGCAAGTATCGGTTCAGCCATTGCTTCCCCAACATAGCAACGAACGCGGCGAGAAGGGAGATCATAAGACTCGCATACATGAGACAGGTGACAGTAACGATCTCGCTTGGTGTATTTTCCTGGGCAGGTGGGACGGTAGGAGTCTCGCCGGGGATGACAGACTGATTGAGAGTGAGGAGGATCGCGCGGAGGAGAGCAGCGGATCGTTCGTTGGGATCGGGTTGGAGATTCGAATGGACATCGATGACGAAAGCGGAACTGACGGCGGAGAACAGACCCGCCTATGAGAACAGGTGAGATAGACTGCAGGAGCGGATGATATACAACGCACGAATATCAAGGTGGTATTGAGGTCCTCGTCGTACTTCTTGACGTAGTCCGTATCGTATTCGGTCGCCTCCCTCTTGTACATGGTGTAGAAGTCGAGGCGAGGATCATCTGTCTTGATGGGTTGGAAGAAAGTTCTGAGAGCATCCTGGAGGCTGCGCCGGGTCAGCAAGATTCGGGGACAAAGGCAAGGTAAGGTATTGAACATACCACTTGGGATCGATTTTCAGTAGTGGGGGCTCCTTGTCATCCTTTGCGGCACCCTCCATGAGTGATTATACGCGCTTGGGCGCAGTCGGCTGATGGGGAGAGTAGTGTAGCCTGAGCAGAGTTTTCAAACCGTGCGTGGCATGCGGCAGCCCGGTATGATTAAGTTCACAAAAATGCGAATACGTTTGGGTGTGTGGGAATTCCGGACGGGATCTAAATTTGGCGGTGGGCTGCCGGTCCCCACGGACTTACCACTTTAGATCGATTTGCAGCGGCGGAGGTTCCTTTCACCCTTTTCATTCTTTTCATCGCCCTCCGTGAGTCACCGTACGTGCTTTGGCGTAGTCGGGCGATAGGGAAAACGCAGACAAGTAGGCGTTGGCGGGGTGACTGGATAGCGAAGCCGGGTAAGAGGTGAGCCGGCCGCAGGCATGATCCCTGCTGGTGAGGTCGTCTGTGATGTCCCTTGCTTGTGCATGAACGAATAGGTTCGGTCCCAAGAGCGAAGGCGCTGACAGTTGCGTCAGGCGTTAGTTCTTGTCCTTAGCCTCCCCGTGCATGAGGCCTTGATGAATATTGACCACAGCCGTTGCATATGCGCTATGCGCTCGCGTCCACGATACATTCTACTAGCCCTAGCAGGTCGCTTTGTCACGGCTGTTCACACTCCTTTTCGCATTCCAATGGGATGTCCGGATGCATCCTCATCTCGACATTACCAGAACTGCTCACTAACGCTTTCTCCTGGCGTTCCCTCAGGGGCCAGGGCTGCTCAGCACCCAGCAATGACTGGAACGTTCTGATATTCGAGCTACTTGTTGCGGCGGCCCGGAGAGAGCTCCAGACTCGCATGGTTCTCAAATCCACCACACAAGAACAACCCTGACGAACCTGAATCGCCCGTATCGCCTGTGCTGTCTCTCCGTCTCGATTATCGAATACGATCAAGGCGGACCATCTTTTTCCTGGCGTTCAACCAATTCCTGTTCCACTCATTCGTTCCTCACCACATCCACCTCGTCACGCAGGGCACGCTCGCCTTCAATCTCGGATACACACATGAATCACGTCGATCTGAGCTTCCGACTATACTGCATCGGGAGGGATCCCATGGTCATCATGCGTCCGTTGGCTCCATGGAAATTGGATACAATTTCCCCACCGGGACTGCGGCTGACGGTTTTGTGTGGACGCATCGTGTTGAAATCGATGCGGTAAAGCTGGGTTGTTCGGTTTATATACAAGCACTGTAACGGCCCAACTCGCTGAGCCTTACCTCGAGGGGTTCGGTCTCCCGGCGATGACACTACGTCTATTCATTATTTCGTCCACTTTGGGGCTTCCTCGCCATTTTCTTCCCTTTTTCCCTGCCTCTCGCTCTCTTCCCTCGGACGTCACCCGGTTGTCGTGTTGGATCCCATATTCTACGGCTTCTGCCTTTTTTCTTTGTTTCCCGTCTTTTTCCGTATTGTTCCGTTGCACCAATCAAACTCTTGGGCTGATATTCGAAGGCTGTTTATGGCAACCCATCGAACCATCGGATCTGTGACACTAGTAAAGTCGAGAAAGAAATACGAGGACGCGCTGGGGAGGGAGTCACTCATCGATAGGGTCGAGCTGCAATTTGGACTCGGGGAGAGACAGACTGAGTAGACACGATCCTTCCCTGGAGCATTCCTGCGACCCACGGCCTAGCGGACAAGAAATTAGTGACATACGTAACTGGGAAGGAGTTTTCGGTCACTCACGCATGGACTGAGTCCGCACTGCACGCCTCACGCCTCCATATAACAGATACATCCAATCCGTGATTCATAGTACTTTGGGCGTGACGTACTTGGCAGACTGCCAACGGCCAACCTCGGTGCAAGGAAGACAGCCATGCTACTTCCTACGTTACACGCCGTGGTTAGCGGTTGCGCGACAACGGGCAAACGAATCCACATACGGCTATGACGACGTTCTAGGGTGCTCTTGTCCCTGCTATTCCCCACGATCTTCGCGGTAGTAGAGATTACCTCCGGGAGGGTTTCCACGACCTCACTCTCATAGTCGACAACCCTCCCAGCGTTCCTACCGCTCCCCCGTACGCCGGACGTGTTCGTAATATCCTGGGTGGCGCGTGTTCTAGACAACTTGGGATCCGGTTCATCCTCCTCCTTCATGTCTTGAGGGGGCAGGGATTTGCGCTTACGCGACTTGCCGTGGGGACCACCTCCTTCATGGTTTTTGGGGATGCGTGGGTTTTCAATTCATCGAGTCCGAGGGCCAAAAAGCATTCCCTGTTCCGTTTGACATTCTTGTTATGTGATTGTTCACATAGAGTCAACATGGTGGGGGTTGCTGCATGGTGGGTTGCTTGTAGGCTTGGAGTTGGCGGAGGTGCCATGGGGAGTCGAGTGTTCAGAACGTTCAATGTCGATCGCGTCTGAGTCGGAGTTCGGATGATACGGTGCCAGCGGTCTGATCAACAGAACAACCCAGAGTGCGTTGGTGAGAAACGAGGATGAGCACACGTTTTCTAGACGCCCTGCCTTTATCAGACCCATCCTCTAGAACAAACACCGACTGCCGCCGTTTGCCACCAGGCTCCCCACCGTCTGGGATATCACTTGTCCAATTTCCACGTTCGCTCGTGGCGTCCGTTACACCGGGACCGACAATATCACGCTAGAGAAAACCGAGAACAAGGTCGCAGCCGCGCCCGTCCACCCGAAGTAACTGATAGACCGGCCCAGCTAGTAGGGGCTCCAGGATTAAAGTGATTGCCAACTTGGTTTGGGGTAAAAGAAGCCAACAAGTTTGGTGTGTAGATCGCGTCGAGAGGTACAGAACCCGATACTTTTGCACCACCTCCGCGCCTTTACCATGAATTTTCCGGAGTGCTTTCCCGCAGTGTCTGTGGTTCGAGACCTGTCTGGGGCGCCGTTTCGGCCGAGCATGCAGGTCGCACCATCGTTCAACAGGAGCACCAACACGCTTGACAACACCATTCTCCCCTGTTCTCCCTATTGGCTTCCTACATCCAACACGTGCAATAACTCACGGAGAAGGAAGAGGGGGTCCCCGCCCCCGCAAACAGATCCAAGGCGGTAAGTTCTATGCGCTACGTTGCCCATGTCGCTGACCGCCGAGCGAACGCAGCTCCCAGGATGTTCTCGGGCCATCATTCCAACCCATCGAGTCCGACGATGCGTGTGTCGACTTCTACGCGGTGTACAAGACAGAAGCGACCAAGTGTAGCATTACGCTAAAAAGTATGACGAAGACCTCGATACCACCTTGATATTCGTGTGTCGCTCGTCACCCGGTCATGTCAATTATCTCACCTGGCCTGTTCCATGCCGTCAGTCCTGCTTTCGTCGTCGGTGTCCGTTCGGGTCTCCAACCAGCCACGAACGGACAATCCGCACCCCTCCTCCACTGGATCCTCACCTAACGGGTGGAATCGGAGGGGCTCATTCTTCGTACAGTCATCGCTTTTAGAACAGAAAGGAACTGTATCTTCCCGTTCCGCCCATTTGTCCCTCACCACGTTCACCTCGTTACCCAGGAAATGCTCGCCGTCAATCTCGGATATACGGGGCGTCGATCTCAGCTTCCAAATCTCCTGCATCGGGAGGGATCCGATGGTCATCTTCCCGAACTCGTGTCCATTGGCTCCATGGAAATTGGAACCGGAGTTGGATGTGATATAACTTTCTCGCCGGAACCGCGGCTGGCGGTCTCGCACGGACGCTCCGCGCTGGAATCGATGAAAATAAGCGGTTATCGGCTCAACGGCCCAACACTGAGTCCTACCTCGAGAGGTTCAATCCACTGGCGATGATACCGCATCTATTCTTTATTTCGTCCACTTCAGGGCTCTCTCGCCATTCTTCTTCCCCCCACCTCTCGCTCTCTTCCCTCGGACATCACCCGATTGTCGTGTTGGATCGCATATTCTACGGTTTCTGCCTTTCTGTATTGTTCCGTCGCACCAATCAAACCAATAGACTGATACCTTAAGACTGTGCCCAGTGCTTAAGGGAACCCATCGAACCATCGGACTTGTGACATTGGTAAAGTCAAGAAGGAATTACGAAGACGCTTCGGGGAAGAGGTCGTTCATCAATAGGCAGAACTGCATTTTAGACTCAGGCGGCCTAAAACCGTGCACCACGTACGCAAAAGGGGCCCCATTCCCGTCCTCCCATCTCATTACCAGGATCCTCGATTCGCACGTCATTCGAAAACCCTGCCAAACCTAGGATTCTATATGGAGTCGACCGCTCCTAGCCACTGCTTTTGTTCCAGAACCGTGACCTGGCAGTCCAAGCGTCAGCCGGTCGACATCGCCGATGGTGCCCTCTCATGGTTCAGAAACGACCGCGACACACATCATCATTGAATGAATCCGATGCTCGCCTTGCCTGTTGTTCAGAATTTGAGCTCGTGGCACTCGACCGACTAACGGTTCATGATCACCACGTACGCTACTCGGTGCCCGCTATGGAGGTCTTGGTCCTAGTTCAGAACGTTCAAGGCCAGGGTTGATTGCAGGGTGGAGGACCTGCTTCTTTCCAATGATCACCTCGGCGAGTTCCGACAGAGCCTCAACTTGCGGGGTTTACAAAATTTATTGGGATGAAAAAGGGCCTGGGCGCGTGCGAGAAATAGCGTTCGTCGCACCAGTGGTAACGAAGAGAGAAAGAGAAAAATGGAACCGGTGACAGCTGTAGGTTAGAAGAATACATCACAGTCGCATCGAATCTATGATCAAAGAATGGCCACCGCCACGGAAGGTGGTCATAATGTGCCAGTAGTTCTTCGAATAGCGGGATAAAAAGTGAAATGGATGGATGCAAACAATTACACTGTTCAAATGTTAGAAGGGCAGCAACTCCTAGAGCTCGTCCCCTCCAGATGGTTGTGAAGGGGCGGGCGGTGGTGTATGGGCAGATTCTTCAGTTTCTCCATCGGTGGATGAAATTGGTCTAAAGTGAACGAAATTTCATGAGACTCGGCAGGGCACATCCGGTGAGTGCGAACGAAAACTTACGGTCCATCCCGTTGGGCTGCTTCATGTGCCTGTTTGTGGGCCTGTTTAAACGACTCGGGTACATCTTCGCGGGCTCCCTGACCCCACTGTTCCATCCACTGTTCGAGCTTCTGTACAGCCCCGGGTCGTTGGCGGAATAGGAGTGTCATCGAATGGCCCAAGTCCCCCTCCCCCGGATCCAACTCCTCCGGCAACAACATCCAAACAATTCCCAT
>Ga0307510_10002526_pt1 | contig 20860 bp, 21 predicted proteins | sample 12_EM_MG_FD_207224 | JGI IMG/M metagenome (GOLD analysis project Ga0307510, IMG submission 207224) | Populus trichocarpa ectomycorrhiza microbial communities from riparian zone in the Pacific Northwest, United States - 12_EM | ecosystem: Host-associated > Plants > Roots > Unclassified | place... | reverse complement strand
AAAGCGACGCCTTTCCCATATGCCTAACACGTTCGTTACAGGGGCGACTGGGCGGGTTTCACTGGCCAGACCCCACCCTTACATTAGACCATAAGGGGTATTTTAGTGTAATCTCCGCCCCACTCCGGTCCGGGACCTACCCGCACTCATTCTCTGCATGGGGCCCCATTTGTTGCTACTTATTTTTGACTGGGACCCGTCTGGGGTATTGGTGGGGCAGGGGCCTTAGCTGGGGACAGGGGCAGGGAATGCCAAAAAGGCCACCCCACCCCAAGCTGTTCAGTGGGGTATGGCAGGACAAAAGGCTAGGGGCCAACCTTTTTTGGAACCCTGTCCGCCCTGTAACGAACCCCATATTTAGCCTCAGAGTGATCCTGAGTAGCCAATTTATGCTGGGTCACTAAGTTGCGTTGTACCATAAGGTTCCTATAGTAAGCCACAAAGCTTTGTTGAGCTGGCAGGCACTCTTTAAAGTACCCCAGGTTGTAAGCTTGCAAACATCAATAGGTTGCGACTATTTCTGCAACCTTGGCACAGTTATATGCTTCCAACTCTTTCCTGATTATCTTACAAAACTTCTACTTCTCCTGAAAGTTGCATAATCTGAAACCTATCATTTATTCCTGCATTAGCAATATGTTCCCCAAAACAATCCAAACACCCAAAATCAAACTCTATATTGGAAATCAAGCATGTCTCCAAAGACCCATTCATGCCTGAATTCTCATCATATATTAAAAACCACCAACAAGCGCGCTTCCCAAAGTGATCTAAACAAAGAAGTATTGTCAGAGTATAGTGAGTGGCACCATTCTCCACTTATCCTCTTGTACCTATTCTGTTAGCATCATTTGACCTATCCTCGCAACTCCAATAGCCATGCTAAGTACACCCATACAACTACCTCTTTCCTTTCCCCTGCTATTCATAAATCACTTCTCTCTCATTTATCTACTATTACTATTATCTATAGTCTTCTAATAATTTCATACTAATGCAAACAGATATTTACTTCCTTTTCCTTTATCCACCAGCCTACTAGGTTCCTTGGATTAGCCGGGCCTCTCCTTCGTTGGGTTGGGTTACACTCAATATTAGTTAGGCTTAGGCTAGGTCCGGTCGGCCCTTTTTTGACCCTAGCTAGCCCATTTGAAGGCTTCGGCATATTCAATGCCGTACTGTTAATTGAGCTATCACATTTATGATAGCTCCCCTACTATTATAGACATCGTCATAAACGGGTTTTCACTAATACTAGCAGAATCCTTACTCTATCATACATCGCTCCTTCTCAATCTAAAAATAAAATAAACAATAAACAATACCTTATGCAAGTATATCTATCTATCGTGCAGGGAGGCAGTTGGGGGGAGAGAAAAGGATGAAAAGAAAAACAGTACATGAGAAGAAAGCAGACGGGGATGAAAAACAGAAGGTACTAATCAAATCTTACAATTATGGATCTATTCCATGCCACAGACGAGCCAGTACCCCACTCTATAAACCCAAACTCATGAATCCTGACCGTACTGAGCTAAACATGGAGATTGGCGAGGGTAATAACATGTGGTGTACCGCCATCACGAGGGATTTACTACGCCCCGGAGCATGATGTAAGGATACCTTCCACAAGTAACAGACTCCAGAGGGGAAGGAATAGCGATGGTTTTCATGCCGTCGGTAATCTGGGTATTGTATGTTACCTCTTGCGGGAGGCAGTAGGAGTGAGTAGGGCCTCTAATAGCTATATCGGCACCGAACGTGAGCAGTGTTTAGAGATTAATGGCTATGTTGTTGATATTGAGCACAGTCTGCCAGAATAGTATTCTGGCACACACCCCATGTCCGCCCCGAGCGGCATACGAGAGTCGCACTCGACCCTCATTATCTGGTTTTTAGGGGTTAACCTCTTTCCGTCGGAGCAGCATTTCCACCACTCCCCAGCATCCTTCGCCAGCGGCATAGGAGAGCGGTGTTCTGCCCTCATGATCCGGCCGGTCGGGGCTAACCTCTTCCCGCCCGAGTAGCACTTCCACCACACTATATCCTTCGCCAGCGGCGTACGAGAGCGGCGTTCTGCCCTTATTATCTGGCTTGTCAGGGTTGACTTCTCCCTGCCCGAGCAGTATCATCACACAGGCCTTATCTCCTCTGCTAGCGGCATACGAGAGCGGCGTTCGGCCAGTATTATTTGACCTGTCGGGGTTAACCTCTTTTCGCCCGAGTAAGATTTTCACAATTCCCACCCTTCCTCCCATGAAGGCATACGAGAGCGGCGTTCGGCCCCCATTATCTGGCTTGTCGAGGTTGACCTCTTCCCGCCCGAGTAGCATTTTCACCACTTCCTCATGCCCCTTCTTCGAAGCCCATACAAGCGGTGTGTGCGCCAGAAGATCCTGTCCGTTCGTATCACAACATCCCATCTTGGTCAAAGCAGCCACAATATCAACAATTCCGAAGAACGAGGCGCAGTGTAGACCACTGAATGGATACCAGGTGGCTACTTCATCCAATTGCGAATACTCTCCAGACCCGAAAATAAGTTGGGTAGGTATGTGGCCATCATATTCCTGCAACAGTTGTAGGGCTAGTGATATTAACTGGGTCGAGTGTTCTCTTTTTTCATGGGCTCCCCAGTACTTGGAACTGTATTCTAGAAAGGGCATTGAGGTCTGGGTCGTCATCGAGTGGAATAGCTTTGACTTGTCGAGAATCTAGATAGGTCAAAGAGACCCAGTGTTCTCAGTCGTCCAGTCCGTCCGTCTTCGGAGTAGGACGGGACGGACTACGGCTCATAGTCCGTCTTTTTTTGGGTGCTAGGACGGGCTACGCCCGGGAAGGTGGGGACCGAACGGACTATAGGGGACTGTAGTCCAGCACTTGGACCTCCGGTACTAGCCGAAGTTGAAGTAATGCACCTCCGAACCAATCATATAGCATCATGAGACATCATTCGTGCAGTCCCCCGCAGTCCCCCGCGGTCCTCAACCATCCTCACCTGTCCCCGATCGTCCTCACCTGTCCCCGGCCGTCCCCTGCCGTCCATCCCCCTGCCCTGCACTAACATGTCTCACCCGGTAGGGCCCGCCGTCCTGCCTAAAGACGGCGGTCCTGCCCTTAAAGCGCCCCGGACGGACTACAGCTAGCCGTACCGTCCCGTCTAGGGCTCTTGGCAGTCCCCCCGGACAGCTGAGAACACTGAAGAGACCTCTGCCATTGTACAGTGAGGGGTACTGAAAATACAGGGATGGGCGGAAAGATACTCTTTGAGAGTATAGTGGATCAATCGCACAGTTGATCCCTCATTATCCACTGTAATAAGCCCTTGGCAGCAGGCCACCAATGTCTTTATTGAAGGGGTGTTGCCGGCATAGAAATCCATGGAGCCTGCCTGGATTGCTAGAGCGTGGCAGAGCTCATTCGCTCTGGATGGCCGTTCGGCATGACTGATCCACATCAGGGCTTCAATCGCTAGTTGCGATTTATCACCACCCTGGGCCTTTATCCGGTCTATCATCCCACCGTAGACCTCTCCCAACCCCAATCCTTCAGTCATTTTACTTAGCCTTTCTCGTCTCCGATATAGGGTCGATTCTTGCAAGATTGATTCGATATTTAAGGAAACGAGCAGAAACCTAAATATATCTATTAGCGGCTAACATGTTATGGAGCCCTCAACACCATGGCGGTTACCCACATTTCCGATATATTTCCAGGAATTTTCTCTAGAATGTCTGCCTCTAGACTCGAATCCATGGCATCCGGTGTTTCGTCCTGGCTCACTCTGACACGAATAAATCGGGCGATATCGTCCCTGGTGGGACCAACATATACATTGGTCACTCGTCCTACAAGGCGTATTTCAATCTCGGGGCAAATGTGAGGCCTTCCGGTAACGAATATTCGAGCGCTGGGGGACTTCTCGAGGATTTCTTTCAACGAATCAAATAGCCGATATCGCTACACAGCTGTACATTCGTCTAGAGCATCAATGACCATAAATGTGGGTTGCGAGGACGTGATGAGTTGCAGCATCTTCACGATATCACTGAGTTGCGGTCTGCGCCCACAAACGGCCTTTTTGTGCTCACGCAAGGCCTATGATATTTCCTCCGGCACCTTTTCCATTCCACTAATCACCTGCCTCAGCAGGGAACCCAGCATACTGGTTGCAGACTGCTCCTTTCGATCCGCAAAGTAAAAGTAAAAGCACGTAACAGCAGTGTTTTGTCCTCTAGTCTGATCGCACAGCCGGTCCACCACTAAAGAGCTATCATCCCGGCTTGTTAGCATGACTTTCCTTTTCTCTTCGGAAAATAATCCGTGTTACCTAATAAAGGTCTTGCCGACCCCCGGATTCCCATAGCAAAACAGAACTGCCTTATTACCTTCAGCTTCCTCACCCAATCCAGACCATCTTCCGAATTCCTCAGTCCTCAGTCCTCAGTCCTCATCAGCCATTCTCCATTGATACGGCGCTCTTGAATGTCCCAATGTCGTAAACCGGGATCTAGGGGGGATAGCCAGGTTAGGAGTTGAGACAAATCGTCGGTAACAGTACAGTTATTCCACACGTTAGTTGTATTATTCGAGTTCGTAGTATTCTGTCAGTTTATGCTATTATTGAAGGTATTTTGAGACATCTTCGAGTCTTTATTGCTGCTCAGTTGGGGGGGAAGTGTTGCTGGGTATGTTTGATGGTATTCCCGGAAGGGGGTCTGTTAAGCAGCCTCGCATGCCCAGCACTCCGACGTGCCAAGAAAATTACTGCCAAACTACCCTTTGTCTATGATCGGTTAATATTCCTTGGAGGAGAAGAAAAGTGGGGTGTAGTTTAGTGAAAGAAAAGCGGAGGTCCGTTAAAACAAGGTTGCATGCCTAGCTAGGCTTGGGTGCCAACAACATTCCAGTAAACCACCCGCACCCCGTGAAACAGTTTTCGCTCTTTTGGCCACTATTGGCACTATTAGGGCGTGTACACGAGTTTCTATTATCTCTTGGGCTGGCGAAAAGGTGGAAACTTTTATGCCACCCAACCTTTGACGCCCTGTTTGGCAAAAATGGGACTGTTCCGTTGGGGCGACCTTTCCTACTATGATAAGAGCCTTCTCTCCATTTTGAAACAGAAGGAAAGGGGCCATTTGTATGGGAGAACGGAACGGAACTGTTGTAGCCAAACAGGCTCTGAGTGTTTGGCTTTGTTGCGACATCACCACCGTGACTTATGTTAAAGCAAAAGACTTATGCAAGTATTTAAGGAGAAAATAAACCCTATAGCAGAATGATTGGTTCAGTCTTATCTTAATACCTAGAGTACTTGATGATCTATTTAACCTCCTCCTCCCTCTTGCTAGCATATCGTTTATCGTGTCAGTTATATGGCATCACCCTATATCACTCATAGTTTGTCTGCAGCCCCCTTGCCGTCCCCCGCGATCCCCCTCACTTTTTTTCCACTTGTGCACGGCCGCCATTCCTAATACCTGCCGTCTATGCCCCCCTCCCCGCAGTCCTTACCTACACACTACAGTCCTTACCCGCACCCTACAGTCTTCTGATACCCCCTACTTGTAAGGGGGTATCTGACCAGGCCTGGCCGGACCGCCGATGTTGGAAATGGCAACTTAATAATGGTCGCGCTCGGTGGCCACTGAGGTATACGTACGCACTAGTCAAAGGGTGCGCAAGCTCTGAAATATTTTCACCCCCCTTGTTTTTCTTTCCTTCTTGCCTCTGCTCACTTCACACCTTCCTTCCTTTACACAACTTTCCTCAGGCCTTTCATTTCATCAAGTTAGCATCAATCAATCATGATCTTCATCTCCACTTTAGCGGTTTCAGTCCTCTGCGTAAAATCCTCACCGTAAATCATTACCTCGGCAGCCCAGATTTTCAACCTCCGATATCTGCAGGCTTTCGAGTGATAAAGAGAGATTTTGGTGGGTCCGAGGATTTTTGGTTTGAGTGTGCATTTGCTATGAGAAACTAACAATGTCAAATGAAAGACCAAAGGCGCAACCACGACAGCCTCTGTTGGAAATCAGGCTTCTTTTAAACGATGGCTAATCAGCGGACGACGGACAACGAAACAGCCAAACGGCAGCTATTAAAGCCCGCAGGCTTCACAAAACCCTGGCCGGCAGGGCCCAGGCCAGCTTCAATATTCCCGGAGTATGTTTGCAGGTTTCAATCAATATCTTTTTTTCCAAGATACTAAAGTGTTTCGCAGGTAATCATGAAAGCACTCCATTACAATCGAAAGACTAAGAATTCCCTACTCGTAGAGGCCAAGCAGCAGGCTAAGGCTTCGGCAGCAGCGGTGGAGAATCGTCTCCTGTGTGTGGTCAAAGAAAGTTCGGAGACTCAACCTGTACAGTAGAAGTAGGTGCAGGTGCCAGGGGAGATGTTTTCGTATAGGGTTGCGTCCCTGTACGAAAACTTCTCCCCGCACTTGCATTTAGTTTTAAAAAACGAATTATTTATTTGTTTGGCCACAATGGAGCACAAGGATTTTTTTTTTGTGATGCGGATTGAAATCCCGCACTGAAACAAACAACTCCACCATGAACACCCTCGTCCCCTTCCAAAACCTCCTCCATCAAAGGACTTATCGAAAACTGGCGCCGATACTAATACCCCTAGTAGAGAAGGACAGTTACTATATTCTCTAATAAATGCCCTCAGGTGAATACTCACTTGGTCAAACTTAATTATGCAGCCACCTAGGGTAGTGTTTCGAACAGTCCGGCGACCCTGCGGGGCCCGACGCGGGGGCGGCCGAGAGCACTGGGTGGGACTAGACCACCTCTAGCAGTCCGTCCAGGGCAGCAAAATCCTAGGACTGCCATCTTTGGCTAGGACAGCGGGGGGTGAGACAGCCCTTTCCGCAGGTAGGAGTGCAGGCCTCCCAGGGGACGGCCGAGGGAGATGCGTGACGGTGGGGACCGTTCAGGATAAGGGTGTTGTTTGCAATGAGGGTAATGACCGGGTTGCAGGATTTGACCGAGTGAAGCTGAGTGGTTCAGGCGAATGAGAGTGATTTCTGTTGAAGTAATTAAGGAAATGTGAGATTGTTTGAGAAAAGTAAGGAAAGGAAAGAGAAGGAAAGACGGGAGGAAGGAAGGAAATTTTATGGGAGAAAAGGCTTTCAACACTCCCACGTCCCACGAGTGCATACACATGCTGCTGCCTACAAGTGTGGGCAACTGGATGAGGGACTACGGGGAAGGAATGAGTGATGTTTCTTGATTTCGTCATTGAGTCTACCTATCTCTTCTCCGAATCTGGTCAAGCAAATGGATGGATCATCCGGGTAGGGATCTCATGGTCTGGTTTGTGGATATGCTTTCTCCTTGTGAATGAATCTTGGAGTTTGATCTACTACCTCTATTAATAGCAAATCTACGGTATGCCCATCGTGCAATTCAGCAGAGCATTACTAGGCTAGCAACTATATTCCCAACTCTCTAGGATGGCGAAACACCGATCGTTATGAGATACTCATGTTAATGGGTTTATGAGCGATGGGTGACTGGAGTGGTGTGCCACCATGAGAAGCATGTTTTAGTCGCGTAATATAAAGGCAGCGCAGGTGGAGCATAAAAGACTGAGAATAATTGTCGGAGTTTGCTATGTACGGGACGCCCGGGGACACAGTCTATCGGTCTCCTAGAGGTTTAGGCGTAGGGCGCCCTCTCGCCCAAACTATTAGGGAATGGCCCTTAGTCCGTCTCGTGCTACCGCCAAGACGGACGGATCAGCCCATTCGGAACACTAGTCCAGGGTATTCACACTAGGGATCTCCCCTGAGCATTCCCATCTGGTTCGCCCTGACTTGGCTGTCCCAAAACCAACAGCTTAAAAGCAGGCTCCTCATATCAAGGCCCGAACCCTACACCTGAGGTGGAGCTATGTAACAGGGCAGGTGTCCCAGATGGAGTACCCACAGACCGTAAGAACCTAATTTCAAAGGAGCCTTATGCTAGGACGCCGGATTTGCATCTCGTAGTCAGGTCTCCCGATTTTTTTTGCTTTTTTTGTTAGCTGGGAGCTCTTCGGATTGGGAATCCACTGTGTTTTCCAGGTTTTAGTGCAAAATGTTGCCAAGACCCCTTCTCACTTCTTTCCAGACTCCCACGAGAAGTCCTCCAATATTTTCCACATGACCACACTTGCGCTGATGTCACTAAGGGATACTGAGGTTGGTGTCTGTACTTGCACAAGTACTTGTGCGGGTTGTTAGCTAGGTCTCGAAGCCTGACGGCGGTGGCATGCAACTTTCAATGTCTTGCCGGCCCAGGAGATAACCCCCCTGTTCTCAAGATCGCGTCACAAGTCCTTCCATCACTTCTTGATCTAGCCCCACTCCCTTGCTACGGTGTGAATACTCGTAATTCTCTGACGTTTGTGAACACGACTGCTATTGCATATATTAGAGTGAATATTGCATTACACCAAAATCCTGAGGCTCTGGTCCATTTTTTGCCCACACGCAATAGCAGCTGTGTTCACAAACGCCAGAAAATTACGAGTACACTGCTCCGTCTCATGGATGGATGCGATGCAGATTTCCCGCCTTCCCTCATCCGGGTGTGGCCCTATGACTGTCTGACAAAAACCATGAAAACCAAACATTGATTTTGTGGAGGAGTTACCGGGCCACAGCATACTCGGGGGTGTACGTGGGTAATCGGACGGATAGGGGTCAGAAAATGTATGCTAATACATACATTTTCTGACCCCAGTCCGTCCGATCACCCATGCACCCCCCGAGTACTGTACAGCTGCCGCACACAGAGGTCGGAGAACGTGCTTGTCCTATTAGCCCCCCGGACACATTCCTTTCCGCTTATGTTTATCACAAACCTCGTCCTTCCTGCCCTCTCCTCATCACCCACGAAACTATTCAGGTCCTACCTCCGTTCCCTCCGTACAAACTTTATCCCGGTAATAATCTCTTATAGCGTGCATCCGCCCCCTCACAAAAGCCGCTTAATCTAGCTCTTCACTTCATCCGAAACAATACCGGTTACCCGAGCGAGATCCAGGTTAATCGCTAGCCATCCCCACACCTCCCTCCGCTCCCCCACTTCGCCCTTCTCACCTCCACCGCACCACAATACCGTACCACTCGCTCTTCAGTTCAACGGCAGCCGCGAGCTACAATACCATCATGGCGTCCCCATTCGAGGCACCGTCACCGACAACCTTTGCCGCCATTGATTCCGCTGCATCAGAACCAATACGACGAACACGAACTGCTTCCATTACGCAATCAATACTGGATGCGAATCCTCATTACGGTGTGTTAGCTGCAGCCGGTGAAGCTCTTGCCCACGCTCCTTCGTTGAAAGAATTGCGAAAAAGTTCTGTCGGTAGCGGAAATAGCCGGGGTAGGAGGGGGAGCAGTGTATCTGGTGCGGCGAGCCCACGGACCGAAACGGGATTAAGAGCTGTTGCGATTGACGAGGAGGGGGCTGGAATAAAGAGTCGGGAAATCCCCCCAGCGGTGAGCACGAATGGCAGTGCTGAACCAAAGAAAGAAGATGGTCCGAGTGCGGATGCCCTAGTGCAAGATGGCGATGAGCAGGAGGACGTCACCCACGGTTGGTGGCAAACTGCGCTAAATGGGCTGCAGGCCTTCTGGAAGTTTTTTACAAAACCAATGGTTCGTCTTCATAGCCACGCTTCAAATGACCACTTCTTAATATCCAAATCTATTATAGGGCTTCTTTCTCACAGTATACATGCTTAACGTTGTTGCCTGGGGTGGGATGCTATTCTTACTTATCTGTAACGCAGCACCCGCAATGTGCGTACCCGATTGCAATGATATCAATTCCCCCCGGCGCATATGGATCGAAATCGATTCACAAATCCTCAACGCCCTCTTCTGCGTAACGGGTTTCGGCCTCGTCCCCTGGAGGTTCAGAGATCTGTATTTCCTTCTCCGGTGGCGCCTCTTTTCCGACAAGAAGGCCCTACACAAATTGGAGGTCATCCACGGCGGCTGGTTTCGGGGTCCTAGTGGTGTGAGTGTTGCTCATACCACCACCGGTCAAGTCGCTCCCATGACCAAGAGCTGGAAGATGGATTACGTCGTTTGGCTTTATGTATGGAACACATTCTTCCAGTGTGCGCTGAGCGGCTTCATGTGGGGAATGAATAGATACAATCGACCGAGTTGGAGCACTGGCCTATTTGTCGCATTGGCATTTATTGTTGCCGGGATGGCTGGGGGTCAGGTCTGGTGGGAGACAAAGCAGGTGAAAAAGATTGAGGGTGCGAGGATTGTAGAAAAAGTGGAAATTGAGGGTGGCAAAAAAGAGAAGGTCAAAGATAAGGGTCGGAAGTTCTGGGCAAGAGAAGAGAGAAATGTCGTTGTGGTGAATAGGCTGACCGGCTAGACGCCCCCTCCCGACCCCCTCTCAAGTACATATACACTAGCATGACTTCGATTTCACGTTTCAGACACGCTCGTTCCTGGTGTTTCTACTTTTCTTATTTCCCCTCACCCTTCAGTTCCTCACCATTTATTGTTCCCTAATACAGCATCTAGTCTTGTGGATTGCGAATGTAAAAACTTTAGTGTTGTAATAGAAGCTTGGTAGCTTTTAATACATAAACGGCAGAAGCATGGCCTCTAAATAGAAGGCTAGCATGCCTCACCCAGCTTACTCCTATTATCAGTCTCTTCGCTCTATCCCACACCCAACAACCCTATTAGGTGCCAGAAACCTCAGGCGAAAGCTTGGCCAAGAGCCCTTCGATATTAGATCACGGGTCATGATTGATGCGAATCGATGGTACGGACTTCCTGCAAGGACTTAACCTTATCCACCCCCCCCGCAGCATCATATTTCCAAGCCCCACTCTTCCCCACCACGAGCCCATGTCAACTCCCAGTATCCAAAAGCCCCAATAAACCACCGAACCAAAAGCACTCATGCACCACGTCCGATCATGTGCCCAGATTCCACAGGCACTCGCAAGTCGGTACCCAGACAAAAAATAAGCTCATTCGAATCTCTAATTACTTATCTCCCCCCGTGGTCACTAGGCCAGTTTGAACACCTAGTGCTCACTACCCAAGGCCCCTACCTCCTATTAGTACATCTCCCAGCTCAGCATATCAAATTGCTGCGAACTGCTCCCTCAGTTGCTGCATCTGGCTTCTCGTTCGATATTTGAACCTCAAAATACTTTACGCTTAAAGGTATTGGAAAAAGAGGATATACTCGCAAGCCCGGATTATGCCCTTGCTGAGAAGAATACCACGCCACCAGCCAATTCTCGCCAGTCCCATCATCCCTGGTAACAGGTAAGAGCAGAAATGAAAGGTTAGGTTAACACCCTTCAACACCCCAACACCTTTGGCCGGGGTTATCTGTCTGTTAGCTGACCCGAGCCATTAGACCGACCTACGCAACTGACCGACCACCTGGCCGATGCTATTTGAAACAACTGCGACTTTGGTTTATTGATGATTATTCCCACCACATGATGTTGCCGTGGTGATAACACTTTCTCTCAGATTCACTCCCCCCCCCACAGAAATAGTCTGCATAACTCCCGCGTAGAACCAAAACTAGAGCTCTGCATGCTCCAGAGTTAATACTGCATGAGCTGCCGGTATCGCCCTTCCGACCCGTGATCCGCATCGGATATCTCGCGGGATAAGATCTAGGATCATTTGACCCAGAGGCCTAAGAAAGATACCTCTAGACAGGCAAGTATCATACCAGTAGCTCATTCGTAATATCATCATGCTTCATCACTCGTGGTAATTGTGCTATGGGGCCTTTGTCATGCTACGAGAGTTTTTACGCATATTTTCTTTGCCAGATACTATCATAGTTGTCTCCGCTTTTATGTATAATATTATTTCGAGGGTTGCAAACCCATAGTTACCAGTTGCACCATAGCCGATCGCGAGTGCTGCGGATTGTTGTTTGAGGTCAGATGGAAGCATCCGCAAACTCCATTTTTGGAGCATACTCCCAGCTTGCTCCTGGGTGGAACCACGGCATATTTCTGTGTCCACATCTAGAAAGCCCCGGATGGTTCCACCCGCACAACAGGAACCCTCCAATGCGACTCTGCTCTTCCGATTAACTGCGCCGCATAGGTTCGCTACCGTACTGCACTTTCAGCGCAGTTCTTAGAATAATTTATCTGCCGCCGTCGTCGTAGCAACCGGTGCCCCTGTCACCATAACAAACAGCCCAACACCATCATTCGACTGCTCTCGTTAAATAAAGTAACCCTGCATACAATCCTGCCAACCATATTTCTCCCATCCTTTCTCCAGAGAAATACGGTACCCTATACCATGCACTCCTCACAGCTTCAGCGCCCGTACTTACCCTTTGCCACGAGCGACCCGGAGACTGAGAGTTTACGCTCTTTCAATCCGAAGCGGATATCCGAAGCTGCTGCGCGGCCCTTGCCTCCGCGACCGAAAATGACGGCGCCATATATCCAGCTCGATTTCCAACGCCAGCCGACGGATAGGGTACAGCAGAGGAGTTACGCGAAAGTCCCCAAGAAAGCGATAAAGGCGGTGAGGACCTCGTCAATTGTTTTGAGGGTATTTCAACTGGCTGGAGCTATGGGATTGTTGGTTTGCATGTTATTTGTGAGGAAGATCGACGAGATGACCGGATGGATATGCCGTGTGCCAGTAGGTTTTGAACTCCGTCGACCTAGAGGAAAGTTGAATTAACCCATTACAGCCAGCAGTAGCAATATTTCACACTGTCTACTCAATATATCACCTTTCAGGATCATACCGTGTGCGCACTCCCTCTTCGACCATAGGATACCTCTTATTCGCTTCCACAGTCGATCTCGCAATAATATCGTTTTATTCGTTCATCGCAGTGCTGAGCTGGAGGCAGCATAGTCTGGGCAACGAAATGGACTGGGCCACAATCTTCACCAAGGGTGGTAGTGATGAGAAGATACTCTTGGCGGTCTTCCTCGATGCCTGTGTTAGTGGTGGACTAACCATCGTTTCCGTGATGTTTTCAGTCTACCTCACCCTTACCTTCCGACGTCTTGCAAATCTACCCCCAGATATGAACCCTTTCCTAGAGACCAAGGGAAGCCTTACGCGCAAACCCGCAAAGAGAATCTCAGCTTCAACTATTGCATCTCAAAAATCAATTCCTTTCGCATCAACCCGCCACCCTAGGCCGATAGATATTCCCTCTCCAAAAGAGTCGGCGAGATTCTCATTCCCCCAAGCTGCATCTACTGCTTCTCCGCGCGCCTCGATAATGTCGGAAGCCCCCAGGTATTCTGCCATCTCGCTCAACGACTCCCCAAGAAATTCGCATGATATGTCCCGCCACTCCCAGGCCGAGAGCCCCCAGAGCAGCCCTCGAGGTATCAAGAAGAAGACGTATGCGCCGTTGCAGGCCAACTCGCCAAAGAGGTCAAGTGGACTGAGAGATTCGAGAGCTACCAGCGCCAACCTGGGGGCCGAGAACGAGAGTGAGTGGCGGTACAGGAAGCCCTCAGCTGGTGACTCGAGGGATTAGGCAGCAATAAGACCCCCGGTAGGGTCTTTAACTTGGATTGGGATTGTTTTCATGTAGGGGGGGGTGGAGTTATTTATTGTCATGTATCACGCTAGGGACTTGAATCGGAATGTAAATGTCAATGAATCCCTAAGCTTGAGCTACCGGTGAAACATGAAGGGAGGGGCCGGACATGCTGCCTTGTGGTTGGGTTTTAGCGCTACACCGAATGGTGACAAATGATAGTCATGTAAACCAAAAGATCCGAATTCCCATAAGCTTACGTTTTGATGTCCCAAACTTAGATTCTAATCTTCCACACGCAAGCGTCTTTCGAGTGAGTTCTCGTGATGAATCTCGTGTGATGGTTGCTTAGTAAGCTGCGTCCCCTTAGACACAGCCCGAACCGAGGTACAGTACGAACCCACCAGGCACTTCCCCCATGCATCTCGGGGGAGCGATCGATACCAAACTTTATCCTTCCCGTCCCCATACCCTCAATATTCCGCTGGTCGAATCACACCCCGTAACCACAGCTCGGAGTATATTATCCCCTTGTGCCCTCCCCAGATCATGTCAGACTCCGTCGGTAGGTCCCCTCGGCTCTCCCCTGTGTGCGCGCGCACCAGTTTGTTGACGTTGAACCGTGGAAAGCAGACAGGGTATTCGCCCACGCATTACAAACTGTTCGGAAGATACCCAAGACCGGATCTGCGCGCCCGCCACCTGAGGATCGGTTGAAGCTATATGGACTCTACAAACAGAGTATGGGTGAGTTGTTTCGTAACTCGGGCCCTAAGCTTAGGCGCTGATTTCTAGCAGAGGGGAATGTTAACGGGGTTATGGAACGGCCGTCGGGATACGGAAATGAATTGAAGGCCGAGAGGGATAAATGGTTTGGCTTAGCTTCCCTTTTTGTGGAAATGAGGGAGAAGCTATTTATGCTAATGAAGACCCTAGGGACGCATGGAACAACCAGGCGGGACTTTCCAAAACCGAAGCCAAGAGGCAGTACATCACGACACTGATAGAGGTTTGCGGTCCGTTGCTCGTTTTTTTGGCCTAGGGCGTAGTGGGTTGGCCAGGTTGTAGAAATTGAGGGCAAGTGCTAATAGAAGCGCCAGACAATGCATAAATATGCCTCGAATACTCCGTAAGCCCCAAATCATCCTCAACTTTTCCCTTCATAATAATTTGAACTTATTCCAGGGAGGCAAGAGAGCTCGTATCAGAACTGGAATTTGTTTGGGAACAAATAAAGTCTAACGTTTCCTCCCTCTCAACACCTTCCTCATCTGCGTCCCCATTTGCTCAGCACTCGTCAGCGCTTATCCCGATGCCCTCTGGCTCATATCCCGATTTCGGCGGGGATTCGCAGCACCACCTGGGCGTTGTCTCCCCCAACCCCTTTGGCGAGGAAGAGTTTGACGACGAGGACACCGGCATGGACACCGACCGCCGAAGCAATCGCAAATGGCGGCGGCGTGTGGAACAGGCATTGGCCAAAATGGCAACTGAGGTGGCAGCGCTCAGAGAGCAGCTGGAGACTGCGCGTGCACAGAAGAGACGCGGAAGGTTACGGAATTGGGTTCTGTGGGCTATCTATGTCGTTGGGCGGCACTTGGTTATTGAGGCGGCGTTTTGGGGATTGGTCTTTTTATGGATGAGAAGGAAGGGTGACAGAGTTGCGCAGGATGCATTAAGACTTGTGATCCGATTTGTCAGGGAACGGTTGAATTTAGGGACTCTCCGAGGGACGAAAGAGGTCAAGACTGCCCGGTGAATCTCTGTTTATAGTAGTCTTTGATCATGGATGGTGTCATGGGAGTTTTTTTTTACTACCTCTTTTTGAATCTTATTTTAATCAACCACATGTACTGTATATACCGACATTTCATGGGTTAGCTAGATACCCTCAGGTTAATATTAGCGGAGCATATTCCTTCTAATCATAGTGCCAATAGAAATAAACGAGGTCACCACTTAACCAGACTATGATTTCCAGAGGAGGCGCTACTAATCTACACCGAAATGGATAAAGTGTCAAAAGTATATCAGTCACAAAACCTGGGCTTCCTAACCACTACTCCCACCTCCACTGAACTTTCACATTTATGGTAATTAGGAATTAGAGGCAACCATACGTCCATGAGGGGGGCGTGGCACTGCGCCGACACAACCGATAGTTGCTATACTTGTAGTTGCGGAAGTAGTAGCAGTAGCAATAACTTGGCAGCCTGCCGAAGATAATTCCCGAGAGAAAAACCCACATCAAGGGAAATAAACATACCCACCAGGCATACCACAAGCAATCCCGGGAAAGGCCGAAGATTGCTAGCAGTGCACCATCTTACACGACAGTAGCGATTTCCCTATCCCGATCAGTCGAACTTAGGTTACAAGCGTAGGGTACCTTAGGTCTCTAGCAAGAGGCGTTATTCTAGGCAAAGATGAAATGAGGATTCTAGAACATCATGTCCTTGGAATAAACTACGATATCGCCTTAGTACCCTATAAACTTGTCTACCTGGTGCTCAGTGAATATAACTCATCCTAAGCATATATTCCTTCACAATATTAGATTAGGTATTTTCTTCCCTTTTTCTTTTTTTGGAAAATTATCATGGGGCCTTGATCAGGCGGGGGGCAGCAGTTAATACTATCAGGTCTACAGAGAGCAAAGGGTGATGGGACCCTCCTGGCAATAGGTTTTGCCGGCCCGTCAATCGAGTGCTCCGCTGTGAAGAGCTTGCAAACTCTTTCAGTTCAGCGCACCTCACTTTCAGAACAAGCCGGATAAATGAGACTCGGCAGGTAACGGTATAAGTTGTTTTGCGATAGACCAGTGAATGAATTGCATAAAACGGGTGGAAAATGAGGGAGAGGGGGAGAAAGTAAAAATGAACTATAAACATGCAGGCGTAGATAACAGGAAAACCAAATACAAAAACTAGTCGACTAACAAATTGTTAGAAACGGACCACCACCGCATGAATTGGATTGGAACAAACCTTCACCTTCCGCCCGGTCTGGGTGGGGTATATCGGTCCCTCTACTCTCTTTCTTAGGAGTAGGTTGGTGGCTCGCGGCCTAACTTGATATATTAGTCCGAGTTCCTCTACTACCAGGAATAAGCGGAGTCAAAGGCTTACTACATCGACGTGCGGATGGCCATCGAGTGGACTGTCTCCGTATCATTGTTGTTAGTAAGCTATGGACAAATATTCCAAGCGGGTTATGAAGATTGGGCCAACCGACTCAACCCTCCATTGCGAGCAGGCCTGCGGGTCCCCCCCTGACCTGTCTACACAGATAACATATTGATTATTGACAATTTCGCTAAGTACACGACGGGTCACCTTATTCCGAAATTCCCAAATGTGTGGTGGGGCCACGACTTGGACCTCCCAGAGAGAGTTATGCACAATGCTAGGTTCTATCCATTGGGTTGGAGTTTTGCTCCAGCAGGAAACCTGGGTGAGGCCTCCTGACCCGCCACGGTCCATAAGGAATCCTCCTGTGAGTCTATTCGTCAGGAGGTAGAGATTAGGCATCGAATCCCCCCCTGATAGATAGTTAGCGTGTAGCTGGCCATGGGCCAGGGCCCACTGGGTGGCTTTATCGCAACTGCCGTTACAGCAATTCATATCGCATGGTGCTATCGTTTGGCGTGAATTATCGGGAATTAGGAAGGGGGGTATGTGAGTGAATCTGTGGGCAAGTGTTGCGTTGGTGCCAGTATTTCGTATACGGAACCATCCGGTGGGAATAGAGGGTGTTGGTGATATCAATTCCCATATCTGGAGGTTTCTGGATACTGTGTCCTCCGGCTGGGTCAGCTCTACCGGTTTTTCGGTTGAAGACGCTGTTAGACAGAGTGATCCGGGGTTTCCATAGATAGAGTAGGTACTAGCATTAACGTGAGTATCGGATCTTTCTGCGATATAGGTGACAAACAGCACTACCGGAATTGTGGAGATTGGGGAAGCTCAGGCGTAAAGTTCCAGTGTTCCTCAGGCTTCCCGTGCATCCTACATACTGACGCCTGCTGCCCCTGTCTCACCAAGCCCCACCCATTCCCACAGTGAGTTATGGTGTATTTCTGAAGAATGGGATGCTCGTCATTCTCTTCATCTCCCGGCACTCTCTCGATCCACCAGATCTGGCGTTCGCGAGTTTTGGCTTCATCCGTCTTCTCCGTTTTCACAGGTTTATTTCCTGTGTCAGGCGGAGATACAGAAGAGCTTGTAGCGACTATATCGGTATCCCAGAGCCGTAGAAGGTATGCTCCCCGTTGGATCAAGTCCTTCTCCATAATGGTGAATTAATACTGCTTGTGGAATACGGACGGGGCGAAAAGAAAAGAAATGCGAAGAGCCTTGTTGGTTCACTTGTCGGTTCTTAGAGAGGGCTGGTTTTTAGCTGGCTTCGGGTATGATACGGTGCTCGAGTAAGGTGGGGTAGACTACGCCTCGTTTCCACCTCATGTTGATACGGGTTGATGGTTGGCCTAAAAGGCAACAACGGGAACAAAACTGATGTGACAAACCCTAACCCTGCTACAAGAATGGAGTGAATAAAATGTATCATGGTGAGAAAACAGGACAACCGTATCTGATAGCCAATGTCCCCAAGAAGCGAGGGCTGTATACACACTCACCAGTGAGTATGACGCACCATTCTTACACAAACAAGAGCCAACCCTCTCTCATACCCGATCAAGCTATCATACTCACAGATCCTCCTCCTCCGTGAGCCCACTTCCCACCTTCTTCTCATTATGTGGGACTCTTTTCCTCTTCCACTCCCCTCTCCTACTCCCTAGTGCAAGTATGTTAGAGTACCTAAGAGATTAGCAGAATAGGTTTCAGTTTGAAGCCCTAGTAACATATTTATAAAGTGAGCATGCTTTACTCATTCCACCATGGAGGTATGGGTTGTTGTGCGATACAATATCCGCTAAATTTGAGCCGTCGCCATCTGCAAACACTGTCTAAAACTACGAGTACTAGTACTGCAAGTAACTTCCAGTAACAAGGAGATTGCAGCTCCAAACCTACATCGTAGAGCCAAAGAGTCATACCTCAATCTCGGCATGCCGATCGTAGTCTCTTGTCTCAACCCCGACACCACCCCAAAAGGGGGGAGACGAGCAAAGGAAAGAGTTACTTTTACTACAATACCAGAAAGTGAGGTAGGAGAGGAGGAGAGGAGGAGAGTTAGAAGAAATGATAGAGCTAGGACCATAGATGATAATGAGTATAAAGCCAGCATAAAGGGTACAGTACACTGGGCCAAAAGTAGCTTTTTAAGTTAAGCCAAACAGTATCGAATTCCCGTCAGATAGTCGTAAGCTCCATTCAGGCAAACTATTTTTCTCGCCCCTTCCGATGCAATATAAACAGAATGCACCTCCATCCAATTTAATGATTCGTTACCACCCTTATCAATGATCCACCCTCCCCCAGTCCCTTACTTGCCCCAGGCAAGAATCCGGAAATAATATTATATGGTACTACAAAATATCAGCATGTACAAGTGCCCACGGATATGTTTTCGTACAAGAGAGGGATTATTTTGCTGGTTAACTATCTTGTAGTGTACGGAAACAGATCTCCCGGTACTTATATCTAAGAACCCGGCAAACCATCTGCCCCCTTTCGGGACACTTCTTTCCTAGAACAAGTACCCCAGACCTTACCACCCTAGGAAGTAGCCTCCGTACGATATAATATGATACCGTATGATACCTGATATATCAATCACAAGGCTAGCGAGGGCAGCCAGTAAACACACTAGGAAATCTTGTATGAAAAAAGAACTCACTCACCCCGCATCGTGTGTAGGGTTAGCATGGGCGGTTAGGGCTCTCGCACACTGTTGTATCATAGCATAGTATAGATAGGAAGGCCCGCACAGTGGGTGAACACCATCGCACCTATACATCATCGTGCCCTTAGCTTCTCTAGCCTAAAAATTCTAGGGAGAAAGACACAAACACTCATCCTTCCCTACTAAGATCTGGGTATCTCGTAGCAGATGGCACAAGTCCCTTTACACCGAAGGGGCGTAGCCCATTTGTAGCCTGTAGCTAGTACAGGAATTGGGATAAAATGAAATACTGTACTAGTACCCTGCCAGTCAGAAGCCTATTGCGGTAAATTTTGTGGCAACTTGATTTACCAATGATTCCCCAAATGGTTAGGCTATTGGAATCTTTGCGCACTAACTTTACTAATTAACTATCTAGGGGAAATAGGCTGTCCCATCTTCTATGATACAACAAATCAAGGGTCAAATATTGGCGGAGAAGCACGAGCATACTAGACCCTAAGACCCTTAGGTAGGAGGTACCAGTAGTGTCGAAAATTGTAACACACAATTGGGAAACACTGTGCCGGGATGGACGAAAAGGATAGGAATATGCCGCCTAGAGTGTGAACTTCCGGCCCAACTTTCCCCATAACCATGCATGCAAATACCTCGGCTAACAAACGAACCCGACCTCAACTGAAGCTGTGAAAAAAAATCTACGCAAGAAGGATGCGGGTTATGCGTCAGGTACTGGTACACCCTCTAGCATCCGACACCCTCCCTCTCGGTATTAGAAATACTTCTATTAAACACTGTCCATTCAATGGTAACCTGCCGTAAGGGTACCGGTGTTGGGCTGATTTCGCAGGACCCGTTTAGTTTGGATGGTGTGTCGCGCGTGCCGAAATCACCCTCCCGTGCGTATGTGTGACCTATTGATATACCGGAAGACAAACAGGTGGATTGGCTTGCTTTCCTCGGTGTGGTTTCAATATCTTTATTCTTAACTAAACTAGCTAATGGAGCGACTACCTATCCGGGCTTGCACAACCATACAGCAGTATGTTCCAAGGAGTACGCCAGTCCAACCCGCCTAGCCCGCAGTACATCTGGAAAAGTACCACCCGCGCGATTCGTAGACCGAAGTCCGAGTATCCGGCCAGCACACGGGAATCACAAAAATAAACCACCCAACTAGGGTACAAACAAAGTAAATCCACCTCCCATAGCCATCCATCAAACACTACCGTAAGCAAGGTCATAGCCACAACCAAGCCCACCCCCGGCAAACCGGTCCCGCAAACACGACAAAAGAAATCCAACAGAATCTTAATGGCGCCCACCACGCCCCTTCCGACGCCGACCACGGCCGACGGTAATAAAACCAGGATCACGAGCATGACGATCGGATCCTTCCCCCCGAGCAGCCGAGGCCACCCGAGAACTGGTATGACCAGCGGGAACCGGAGGAGGCGACGAGGAAACAACCTCAATCACCCGAGCCTTCCGAGAAGCCACGCCAG
>Ga0307510_10002525_pt1 | contig 20862 bp, 10 predicted proteins | sample 12_EM_MG_FD_207224 | JGI IMG/M metagenome (GOLD analysis project Ga0307510, IMG submission 207224) | Populus trichocarpa ectomycorrhiza microbial communities from riparian zone in the Pacific Northwest, United States - 12_EM | ecosystem: Host-associated > Plants > Roots > Unclassified | place... | reverse complement strand
CTGCAACGGCGGCTGCACTGGTATGTGGTTTGAGCAAAACATAGGTATACATATTGTGGACGGTCCATTCGCTGTCCGCGGTAGGATGGCCATAGATCTGTTGATAAGAGGACATGGAGACAAACAGATCTGCCTTTATCTGGGAATTCTCCGGGATGTCTTTCATGACACCGGTGATGGTGGCATTGATCGCTGCGCCAGTAAGCAGGACCTGCTGGCCCATGGGGTTGGTATTGCCGAAATATTTTTTTGCGGAGGATTGTGAAATAACAATGCTCATCGGGTTAACGAGCGCGGTTTTTTTATCACCTGCTACCAGTGGAAAATCAAAAACGTTGAATAAGCTGGAGTCTGCCATCACGGCCCTCTTCTCCTGAAACTTTACGTCACCTTTGCGACAGAGGAATCCGTCGTTGGTGAGCCGGACGGCGTCTTCCACTTCCTGAAAGTCCTTTTTTACATTGAGGGCGATGGGGGCGGTAGTGGCTCCTTCATGAGCCGTCTCCGTAGGTGTCCTGATATCTGTCACGACGCGGAAAATACGGTCGGCCTTTGTATGGAAGTTATCATAACTGCTTTCAAAGCGCAAGTAAAGGAAGATGAGGAAACAGGCGGTGAGGCCTACGGCTAATCCCAGGATGTTGATAAAGGAAAAAGCGCGGTGCTGAAGCAGAGTCCTCAGCGCAACTTTGAAGTAGTTTCTCAGCATGATGCAGCCAATTTGTGGAGAGAACTGCTAAGAGAATGCCAGTGTTTCAAGTGATTGATGAATAATTAATTAGTGAAGCGCGTAGGGGTAAGAATGTACGATTTTGATACGCCAAATGTGCGTTTGTGGAAAAATTGAAAGGGGTTGCGTAGAAAAAGCGTAGTCCTCGGATGAGGGGGTGTAGTTCAAAGGGATATCTTAGAGCATTAGTTAATTAAACCTGTTCTATCATGAAAAGAATCCAATCCGTTATGTGGACCGGTCTTTCGGTTCTTGCCTTATTCATTACTTCCTGCAAAAAGGACATTAACAGCACATCTCCAACAAAAACGGTCGCCAGGGCGGCGACGGCCTCTTCTTTCAAAGTCATGGGTTATCTGCCATCCTGGGCAGGCAGCGTCAGTTCGATCCAGTTCAGCAAGCTGACCCACATCAACTATGCTTTTCTGTTGCCTACAGCCAGTGGCGGATACCAGGCGATCGACAATCCTTCAAAGCTATCGAGCATGGTCTCTTCTGCACATGCGAATGGCGTTAAGGCTCTGATCTCTGTAGGCGGTGGTGGTGGCGGTGGTGGTTTTGCCGGCATTGTCGCCAGCTCTGCCAACATCAACAATTTTGTCAACAGCATGTTGAGCTTTTGTAACCAGTATGGTCTCGACGGGGTCGACATCGACTGGGAATATCCCAGCGCGGGTACGCAAGCCAACAATTTCCTGACGATGATGACAGCGCTGTCGACTGCGCTGCACAACCAGGGCAAGATCCTGAGCGTAGCGGTCATCGGTGATGGCGGCGACTATATTGTCAGCGGGATCTTTAACGTGGTGGATATTGTCATGATCATGGCTTATGACGACAACAATTTCCAGCATGCGACCTATGAGCTGGGGGTACAGTGTATGGCGTACTGGCTTGGCAGGGGTTGTCCTGCTTCGAAGGCTATTCTGGGGGTACCTTTCTATGGACATGACTCTTCGCAGGATCCCAACTCCGATGCTGCTGAGGTGGAGTACAATACCATCATTGGCGATGGTGCCAGCGCTACGCTGGACGTCTTCAGCACCTTCGGGTATAATGGTCTGCTGACGATGAAAAGCAAGACCAGCTATGCTATGAGCACGGGTGGCGGGGTAGGTATCTGGGAGCTTTCGGGAGATGCGACGGGCACCAATTCGTTGCTAACGGCTATCAACCAGGTAGTGACGGCTGGTGGCGCCGTGCCAACGAATGCGCCTGTAGGTCAGACGGTTACCCTGAAGGGTTTTAATAATCTTTATGTCAGCGGAGAGGACGGGACAAAGGCTATGACCTGTACCCGGACTGCCCCACAGGCATGGGAAGACTTTTTGGTAGTTGATGCCGGTCATGGTAAAATAGCCTTACAGTCCATGGGGATGTATGTTTCCTCTGAGGATGGGCAGCAAGCCATCACCTGTAATCGTGCGGCTTACGGTACCTGGGAGGTGTTCGATTACATTCTGGCGAGCGATGGGAAGGCAACGCTGCGGAGCAGCAATGGACTGTTCATCTCGAGTGAGAACGGGACCAAGTCTATGACCTGTACGCGGACTGTGGCGCAGGGATGGGAAGAGTTTGGCATCAACCAATAAATTTTAGGCAATCGGTTATCTATTAGCAATCGTCAAGGCCCTTTAGCAATCGGGGCCGGGCCCGGGTTTAAACGCCCGGGCTTTTTTTGGCCTATTTTGTTGTATAAAGTTGATTGAATAATAATTTAAATGTCCCGTGGGTCTGGGCGCGAAAGGTTATCTCGGGGCCAAAGGCATAGAGCTTACCCTGGCCGACGGTGGCGACAAAGGCGGCTACACCATCGCGTAGATAGGCTTGTCCCCAGGCCCAGCCGCTGCGCATAGGCTTATCGGTGGCAAACCAGGCGATGGGGCGGACGCTACCATTTGCAATTGCGTCGGGGTTGATATTAAAGACAGGACTTTGGTCGAAATAGACGTCGGCTTCGCCTTTCATACCCCATGCGGGTTGGCTGCTGCTGTCGAGGCTGATGCGCAGGACGCTGCCGGGGATATAAAATTTTTCGTTGGGCAATTTACGCTCCTTTCCACCCGCCATTTCGACGAGGGCATCGTGTACGGGTATGCCCAGGTGATAGGCCAGGTTTGTGCTGGACCCGATGGTGACGATGTGGCCGCCGGCTTTCAGGAATTGTTCCAGCCGGGGGATGGATTTTTGTGGTGTGATACGACCCAGGTGGCTGCGGTATTCGGCGGGGAGGCTGTCGGCGTTGGGTTCGGACCTGTTGAATCCACCCCCACGGCCGCCTTCTGTGCCGGCGATAGCGGGAATGGCGCCGGTTACAAAGATGATGACATCGTATTTAGACTTTAGATCGGCTGTGTCGATGTCCTTACTATATATGATATCGATAGGGAAATGATATTGTTCCATGATAAAGCGAACCCAGCCGGAAGGGATGGAGCCGCCGTAAGTGTCCCAGAGTGCGACACGGGCGGGGGAAAGTCTTGTTGTGCCTTCGGGGTGGCGGCCTGAGGAGACATAGAAATTGCCATTGGTATTGGACCGATAGACTGTTTTGCCTGCTTTTAGCAGGTCGTTGACGACGGTGTAGGAGGCGTTGCTGCGGGCGTCGAGCCATCCATTTTTTTGGGTAGGTGATATTGCTGTTTGCAGCTGACCATAGGGGATGCGTTCGAAGGGGCCGTCGAAGGCGTCGGGGATGCGATCGAATTGCAGACCCATGGTATAGGCGAGGGTCCAGCCTGCTGCGTCATAGGGAGCGATGGGCGGACCGCCGGGATAGGCGAAGTCGTTAGGGTGGTCCTGAGGTTCGAAGAGGTCTATGACATGGGGCCGGAAGGCCTGATCGGTTTTGACGATGAAGGAGCCGGCGGGATAGGATTTGCCGGCGACTGTGAAGGGTGCGGTTGCTTTGAGGATGGAGATGCCGGTGCCGATGAGGGCGTTGATAAAACGTGTAGCGGTGGGGAAGTCGGGTTGGTCGGAAGGCAGGATATAACCCCGGGCGTCGCGCAGGGTGGGGTTTTTCAGGACGCTGTCGTAGAAGCGGGTTGGGATGATGCCGGCGCGATCAGAAAGGAGGTCGGCGGGGGCGGTGCGGCGTGCGTTGGCGGAGTCAGGCCGCCGGCGGGAAGAATCGGCACGGCGACCCGTTGTAGCGGGTGTTGATTCCTGGGCGAGGCGACTGATCTCGTCGACACGTCGTGGCGAGAGGGTCCAGTGGTCCTGCTGACCGCGGTCGATGGAATTACGCCCCATCCTGTAAATATTGTATAAGAGCTCATCGCGGTAGCGGACGGCATAATCCAATACTGCGTAGTTGAGAGAAACGGAATAGTCTATCGATTGCCGGAAGAGCCATTTCTGCGGGGTGACGGGGTTGGTCGTCGCACCGTTGGGGATGAGACGTTGAGGGACGAGGGGCACTTCGGTGGGATTGGGCCCGCCGATGATCTCGGTCAGCAGTCCGACCATATTGTGAAAATAAGTAGTCGTTCGCAGTCCCCCGTTGTACCAGGTGGAATAGACGGAGCCGGCTCTTTCGGTATAACCGGGTTTGCCTTCGATGTTGAGGCGATTGCTCATGGCTGCGCCGACAGCGTCGAGGCTGGTGATGACGAGTGGATCGAAGACATAATTAAAGGGATCGCGATAGGGTGGCCCGGCGAGGATGGAGCCGGCGGGGCCTGCCTGGTGGTGGTTGTACATGATCTGGGGCAGCCATTCTACAAAGAGCTGGCGGCAGATGTTCTGTGTCTCTTTCAGGTTGAGCATGTAAAAGTCGCGGTTGTTGTCGTGACCTGCATATTTTTCATAGAGACGGGGCACCTGTTCGAGCGAGCGGGACTGGGGATTTGGATTGCGCATATACCAGTCGGAGACCAGCTCCTGGCCGTCGGGATTGACCTGAGTCAGCAGGATAATAACGTTGTCCAGTATTCGCTTCGTTTCGGCATCATTGCGGCTGAGGAGCTGGTAGGCTATTTCGATAAGCTGCTGGGTGGCGACAACTTCGGTGGCGTGAAGTCCGCCGTCTATCCAGACTACCGTCTTTCCTTCTTCGGCCAGGGCATGGGCCTGCTCGTCGGTGAGTCCTTCGGCGTGGGCCAGCTGCTGGGAAATGGTCTTATAGTGATCCAGTTTTTTTAGATTTTCGGGAGAAGAGACGATGAGCATGAGCTGGTCCCTGCCTTCTTCGGTCTTGCCGATGACTGTATACCGGGCGCGGTCGGAGGCGGCGGCGATCTTTTTGAGATAGGCTTCGGTTTGGGTGTAGGTGGCGAGCTGGTAGTTATCACCTATGGAAAACCCGAAGTGCGATTTTGGGGTGGGGATATTGGTAAGGGGTTTGGTTTCCTGGGCTTTGGTAAAAAAGGTTAGGAGTAAGGCCGCGAGGGTAAGGACAGTTTTTGCTCTCATGTGCAGTTGTTTTTAGTTTGGTTTGGGGGCGGCTTTACCGCTTGGAAGATGCCCCCAGTGAATTTCGGATTTATTTGTTAATTTTCGGTATGACACTGCTTATATCACTGCTTTTTGCCCCTATTTTTTCCCTTAGTGGTCATGATTCCACCGGGAAGGATACAACGAAGTTTGAAAAATTCGCCGATCTGCCGTTGAAGCCCCAGCGCAGCATCCGTTTCACAACGACGGAAGGGACCTGGACTTCGCTGGACGTCAGTCCGGATGGCAAGACCATCGTGTTTGACATGATGGGCGATCTTTATACGATCCCCATTGGGGGAGGTGAGGCTACCCCCCTTACAAAGGGCATTGCTTTTGACTCTCATCCCCGGTATAGTCCCGATGGGAAGAAGATCCTTTTCTCTTCCGACCGCAGCGGCGCGGAGAACATCTGGTGGATCGACCTTGAGAAAAAGGATACTTTCCAGGTGACAAAAGAAAGGGATCAGAACTTTCCGAGCGCGACCTGGACGTCTGACGGAGACTACATCGTCTATTCGAAGGGTAAGATGCAGGTGCAATTATACATGGTACATAAAAATGGCGGTGGCGGTATTCAGCTGATCAGCGCTCCCCCCACGCTGAAGACCATCGACCCGGCGGTGAGTCCCGACGGCCGGTATGTCTATTTCTCGCGGCGTACGGGTCCCTGGAACTACAATGCAGATCTGCCGCAGTATGAAGTCGGCCGATATGACCGGGAGAACAGCAAGATCACGACTATCACCTCGCGTTATGGCAGTGGTTTTACGCCCGTGCTTTCAAAAGACGGGAAATGGATGGTCTATGGGAGCCGGTTTGAAGATAAGACGGGGCTTGTGATCCGTGACCTGGCTACCGGTGATGAAAAGTGGCTGGCCTATCCGGTGCAGCGGGATGACCAGGAATCCATTGCTACAATGGGAGTATTACCGGGTATGGGATTCACTCCGGATAGTAAATATCTTGTAGCGGCGTATGGTGGCAAAATTCACAAGATCGCCATCGAGGGTGGTGGGACGCAAGAGATACCTTTTTCGGTAGACATGCAGCTGGAGCTGGGGCCCCGGCTGGAATTCAAATACCCGATCTCTGATACGTCGTATGGTCTCGCTACGCAGATCCGTGACGGCGTCCCTTCTCCCGACGGGAAGCGACTGGCTTTTACGGTACTGGACCGACTCTATGTCATGGACTATCCAAAGGGGACTCCGAAGCGGCTGACGAATAATAATTTTACCGAAGCTCAGCCGGCCTGGAGCAAGGATGGGAAAAACATCGTCTTTGTGACCTGGGCTCCGCAGGGCGGACAGCTGTTGAAAGTGCCTGTGGCGGGTGGTCCTGTGGTGCAGCTGAGTAAGATGGCGGCCTTGTATCAGAACCCTGTGTTTGACAACGGAGGAAATCGTATTGTATTCGTGCGGACGCATGCGCAGCAGTATAAGGATGCGATTGAGGTAAGCTATGATGATGCAGAAGATGAGCTTTGCTGGATCCCGGCTGCGGGCGGCGACATCACGCTGATCGAAAGGTCCAATGGGCGGGCCAATCCTCATTTTGTACAGGGGGATGACCGCATTTATCTTAACAACGGGAATGGGGACCTGCTCTCGATCAAATGGGATGGGACGGACGAGAAGACTATCGCGCATGTCACTGGTATTACCACCTATGGCATCAGTATTTATAAGAATGGCCGGCCGACGGGGGACAATGACATGCTCAGCGAGGCTGCCGGGCAGGCCAGTGAAGTGAGCCAGCCTTCACCGGCTGCTGTGGTTACAATGTCGCCGGCTGGAAACAGAGCCATTGCCCAGATCAATAATGAAATCTATGTCGCAACGATACCGCGTACCGGTAAGACGGTCAACATATCCCTGGCTGATGCAGGGTCGGCTCAGTTCCCTGCCCGCAAGCTGACCGAGCTGGGTGGTGAATTTCCAAGCTGGGAAACCGATGGGAAGAAAGTTCACTGGAGTCTTGGGAATGCCCATTTTGTATATGATGTAGATGCGGCTGAGGCGTTCGATGACAGTGTCAGGCTGGCAAAGAAGGCGCTGGCGAAACACCTGGCGGATTCGCTGGCAGCGATAAAGCCCGGTGTACCGGCCGACTCGCTGAAGGCGAAGGCTGACAGTATTGTGAAGGCGCGTGTGGACAGCGCTGCTAAATTCAAGGCAGACAGTGTCGCGAAAAAGGGTGGTCCTAAGAAAGAACCTGCTTTCCGTGCGACCGAGAACGCCGTCAAGGTCTATTATCAGCGGGACATGCCAACCGGAGAGGTGCTGCTGAAGGGGGCGCGTATCATTACGATGGAAGGAGATCAGATCATCGAGAACGGGGATATCCTGATCGTGAACAATCGTATAAAAGCTATCGGCGCCTCGGGTACGCTATCCGTGTCTGCTTCGGTCAAAATAGTGGATGTAACAGGAAAGACGATCGTGCCGGGATTTGTGGATACGCATGCGCATATGTGGCCTCAGTGGGGGATTCACAAGAACCAGGTCTGGAAATATGCGATCAACCTGGCTTATGGCGTTACGACTACGCGTGACCCGCAGACGGCGACCACGGATATCCTCACTTATGAAGATGAAGTAGACGCGGGCAGTGTCTTTGGCCCACGGATCTATTCGACGGGTCCGGGCGTCGGCTTCTGGGACTATAATATCAAGGACTCGGCGCAGGCGGAGAGTGTGCTTAGTCAATACAGCAAATACTATAATACGCATTACATCAAGATGTACCTGACGGGGAACCGTCAGCAGCGTCAGTGGATAATCATGGCTGCCCGCAAACAGCAGCTGATGCCTACTACGGAAGGCGGGCTGAATACGAAGCTCAATATCACCAATCTGCTGGATGGCTATCCGGGTCATGAGCATGCCATTCCCATCTATCCGCTGTACAATGACCTGGTCAAAGCCATTGCCTTGTCGGGGATGTGTGTGACTCCCACGCTGATAGTATCGTATGGCGGTCCGTTCGCCGAGAACTATTTCTGGGAAACGGAAAATCCTTATCACGATCCCAAGCTGCAGCATTTTATGCCGTATGAGGAACTAGCCGGTAAGACACGGCGGGATAAGGCTGGATGGTTTATGCCGGAGGAGCAGGTATTCCCCAAACATGCCAAATCGATGAAATCCCTGGTTGAGCAGGGAGGTCTTGCGGGGATCGGAAGCCATGGGGAATTTAATGGTATTGGATATCATTGGGAGATGTGGGCGATGGGTTCGGGAGGAATGAAACCACACGATGTGCTGAAGGTGGCGACGATCCTTGGAGCTACGGGTCTTGGACTGGATCGGGACCTGGGTAGTCTGAAGGCTGGCAAGCTGGCCGACCTGGTCGTTCTGGACCAGAATCCGCTGGACAATATCCGCAATACCAATACGGTGAAATATGTGATGAAGAATGGACGGTTATACGATGGGAACAGCTGTAACGAGATCTATCCGGCGGCGCGGACTCTGGATATGAGTGAATGGAAATTTGACAAACCTACTAACACGACCGGTGTGAAGGAATAGAAATTGAAATATAAAGTCACCATCTTCTTTCTCTTCCTGTGTAGTTGTGTGTCGGCGCAGACCTGCACGGGCGGACTCGGGGACCCTATCGTCAACATTACTTTTGGCAAGGGTATAGGGCCAGGGTCTGCGTTGGCGAGTGGGATCACGAATATGGCCTGGACCAGTGATAATTGTCCCACTGACGGTCAGTATACTCTTGCAAATTATTCCAGCAGCTGTTGGGGCAACACCTGGGTGACCATACCGCAGGATCATACCGGAGATAACAATGGGTATTTTATGCTGATCAACGCCAGCTATTACCCCAGTGACTTTTATGTCCAGAAGATCGATGGGCTTTGTGGGGGAACGTCTTACCAGTTCGGGGCCTGGATCATAAATATGTGTTTCGCACCCAGCAAGATCCGTCCGAATATTACTTTTAGCATAGAGAAGACGGATGGAACGGTCCTGCAAACGTATGGTACGGGTGCTATAGATCCGACGGTTGGCGCTGCCAGATGGAATCAGTATGCCTTTTATTTTAATACTCCGCCGGGGGTATCGACGGTTGTGCTGCGGATGACCAACAATGCGCCGGGTGGTGATGGTAATGACCTGGCTTTAGACGACATTAGTTTTCGGGCGGCCGGGCCTTCCATTACGACGGCCGTCGCAGGATCTTCGAGCGATACTATCTCGTTTTGTCATGATAATGCTCAAGTTCTGCATTTGAGTTCGGTCGTAGAGAATTGTTTTGCTTCGGCTGTCTATCAATGGCAAATGAGTACGGATGGGGGCACGGACTGGCAAAATATTCCGGGAGCTACGGGTCTGACTTATGACCGGTCGCCGACGCCGGGCAATGATCTCTATCGAATGACGGTGGCGGAGGCCAGTAATGCGGGTATAGCTTCCTGTAGCGTGGCTTCTTTGCCGCTGCTGGTCAGGGATGTCCCCACCCCGTCTCCGGCGGTGGCGATCAGCTCGAGTCCCTATGTCTGTGCGGGGAGCGCGGCGGTCTTTACGGCGGCGACTCTCGATGGGGGTGCTGATCCGTTGTATCAATGGAAACTGAATGGTGTGAATGCAGGGACCGGTGATACGGTGTTGACGATCGCTGCGCCTGCCAGTACAGATTTTGTCAGCTGTGTGATGACGAGTAATGCAGAATGTGTGGTCGATCCGGTGGCCGTTTCAAATACCTTATCGGTGCCGGTGATTCCCATTCCTGTTACCGGGGTAGACATCGCGGCTTCGGCGGTGAATGTCTGTACCGACAGCCTCGTTAGCTTTACGGCGACTCCTGTCAATGGGGGTACTACTCCTTTTTATCAATGGAAGGTGGGTGGAGCGGTGGTGGACACTACCGGGCCGGTATATGCGACAAGTCTGCTGAAGGATGGGGATATGGTTTCGTGTACGATGACGGGTAGTCTTAGCTGTAGTCCGCCGGTGACGGCTCCTGAGGTGATCCAAATGACGGTGTATCCGTTGCCGACCATCCTGCTGCCTCCCGATACCATCATTGGAGGCGGGAGCAGTATAAGGCTGGCTCCGGTGATTAGCGGGGATATCGTTGAATATCAGTGGAGTCCTGCGGTTGGGCTGAATGATCCGACTATTGCCGGGCCGCTGGCGGGACCGGTCTCGACTACGACCTATCAGCTGGATGTGGTGACGGAGGAAGGATGCCGGGCGACGGGTTTCGAGAAGATACGGGTTTATTATGATGTGCAGATGCCGGGGGCTTTTTCCCCGAATGGAGATGGCCATAATGATATATTCCGGGTACCACCTTCGATACCGGTGAATGTGCATAAGCTTGCCGTATACAACCGGCAGGGGGCAATGGTCTTTGCAACGGCTAATGCCAGCAAGGGATGGGATGGAAGTGTGGAGGGGAAGATGCAGCCTGTCGGGGTATATGTGTGGGTGATCGAATATGATAATCCGCTGACGAAGCGTGTGGAGATGAAGAAAGGGACGGTGATGCTGGTAAGATAAAAAACGGTTTAATATGATATACAGACCCCTCTTTACCTGTCTTCTGCTTCTGTCGTGCTTTTGCTCCTATTGTCAAAATGATGTGTTGCTGGTGCCGGCTGGGGTCAATCTGCCGCCCGATTCGACGACACGGAGCGAGCTGCTGGGGAGTTTGCGTGGGTGGCTGGGCCAGAAGGGGGCGCCGGCAAGCGAGAATAGCTTTATCATGGCGGAAGACCTGCCGGCAACTTCGGTGTTTATGGATGAGATAAAGGGGATGGACCGACGGATTCGCCTGCAGGATACGAGTTTTTATTCGTGCTATCTGACCAGTGTCGTTCCGATTGACAGCGGGGAATTCCAGGTGCAGCTGGCGTATATGGGTCAACGAACTGCTGTTCCGGAGCTGAGGGCTTGTTGTACCGTGCTGGCGCGGGAGAAGAGCGGTAAATTTTATTTTTCTTCTATTTTAGGACAGAATACGGCGAACTGGAAGACGAAGCAGATCGGGAATTGTGTATTCCATTATAAAATGGAGATCAATGTTAAGAAGGCGGGTGAATATCAGAAGCGGGTAGCTTTTTATGATAAGAAGCTGAGTTCTGTGCCGCAGGTCATAGACTATTATTGTTGCGACAATTTCATAGAGGCTTCGCGGCTGTTGGGTGTGGAGTACAGGTCAGATTATAATGGACTGGCGTATGCAGAGTATTCTGGTTTTGCGGTGAATCATACCGTTGTTATCAGCGGGGAGAAGTGGGTCGATAATTTCAGCGACTGGGACCCTCATGATACCTGGCACGGACGGTTATCCGATATTGTGCACTCGAGTACTATTAACCGGCCGGTGGATGAGGCCTGCGCCTATCTCTATGGCGGCAGTTGGAGGATCTATACTCCGGAGAAGATAATGCAGCTGTTCAGGGAATATGCTGACGCTCACCCGGATGCCAACTGGCTGGCTTTGTATAAGGATGGGACGAATTTTGTTGCGCCGCCAAAGATATTGAAGATCTCCTATGCCATCAATGCGCTGATCATACGGGAGCTGGAAAGGGAAAAAGGATTTCCGGCGGTGCTGGAGCTGTTGAATTGCGGCCGGAAGGAGAAAGGGGATGCCAATTATTTTGCGGCAGTACAGCGGCTCACCGGTGTGGATGAGACGAGGTATAATGAATATGTTTGGAAACTAGTGAAGGCAATCAATTAACCATAATATGAAACACACTCATGACAGACGCAATTTTTTGAAGGCTACGGCTATTGTAGCAGCCTCTCCTTTTGTGCCTATGATGGTTGGGGCCATGGGGCGACCTTCGATGACTCCCTCCGGAGCTCCCGGGCAGGACCGGGACTACCCGGCCAATGACGATAATATTATAGGTCCTAAAGAGGGGTATAGCCCGCAGGTCGGGACACTGGTCTCGATGATGGCCTGGCTGCGGCCGCAGGTTATGGGATCGGTCAAGGGGCTGACGATGGAGCAGCTGGACTTCTTACTGGATGACAAGGCGAATACCATTGGGGCCCTGCTTTATCATCTTGCTGCAACCGATGCTTTTTATCATGAACATACTTTTAAAGGGGTGAAGTGGGATAGTTGGGATGAGGGGGTAAAAAAGAAATTCGGGGTCGCTATGGAACTGGGCGAGGAAGGCCGTAAAACGATAAAGGGGCATAATATAGACTTCTATCTTGATCTTTTGAAAGAAACAAGAGAAAGCACGCTGGCCGAATTTAAGAAGCGCGACGATGGCTGGCTGATGACTGTGGACGCCAAATGGTATTGGGGACCAACCAACAACTATTGCAAATGGTTCCATGTGTGCGAACATGAGTCGCACCATTTGGGACAGATCGCTTTTTTAAAGAGCCGGTTGCCCGGGGCGAAGGGATAGATATTGTTTTTGCATTTGTTCTATTTCCATGAGGAATCTATAAGATGAAAGGATGTCGGCGGCAAAGGAAAGTTGGCTCTCTGACAGATTGCTGGCTTTACCCTGGAGGGCTTGCTGTGCGTTGATGGCAAGCTGCTCATTATTCATTGTTTCACTTTCCCCCAGTGAATTATAATACCGCATCTGTTGCTGTAAGTCTTTTTTTAGCGAGGTGGCGACTTTTAGCGCAAGGGCATTATCTCCTGCTGTATAACAATCTTCGAGGAACCAGAGCGAGGTCTGGTCGTCGGCATTGCCGAGATTGCAGGTCATGCCATAGGGGAAATTCGATTCGTTGACACTGGCGTCATAATGTTGCAATACTTTCCGGGCTTCTTCTTTTCGGCCGGCATTGACAAGACTTGCCGCCAGCTCTACGTGGGCCATTTTTATTGCGTTGAGCCGGCGTCGATTCTCTTCGTCGAAGTATACACCGGGTGTGGAGGCGTTGCCATATCTGAACTTCTGCATGATGGTCTGATATGCCACGGCATTGTCCACCCGCTGATCGGCTACAGGCACCAGCTGGTAGGCCATGCCTCTGCTGCGGGCATATCTACCCAGTCCCAGCCGGTCGATCTCCGAAGTGGAGGTAAAGCAAATGGGGCGTTGCCATTTATTGGCGGCGACAATACCCAGTATGACCAATTCGCCTTTGTCAAGGTAACGTTTGTCCGGGTTGATATCGAACTGCAGCTGGTGCAGAATGGGGTCGCCGGGGTGGGCGGTACCATTGGCGAGGACCCGGGCTGTATCGACGGGCAGGGTGAATTTGCGGGTAGGGAGTGTGTTCAACGGTGATCCGCTCTCCGACTGGACCATGAAGCGGGGATCGTCGTTTGCGAGGACTGTTTTAAACGTATCGTAAAGGTCATAATATTTATTCTTGTCATAAGCCGGGTTGTCGACGAAAAAGGCGGCGCTCTTCTTATCCCCCATGAACTGTTCGTGTGTAAAGAGGACATCGAAGGGAGCGCTCTTGTTGACTTTATACCGCAACTGATCGGTATACCAGTCCGAGCCTATGAGGGTATTGACGATCACCCGGACGTCGGGGCGGATGCCTTCGACCTCCTGTGCATACCAGAGCGGGTAAGTATCGTTGTCTTCGAAGGAGATGAGGAGGGCGTTGGGTGGGCAGCTTTCGAGGTAATCGACGGCGAGGTCACGGGCGAGGGTTTTTTTGCTGCGGTCGTGGTCGTTCCATTCCTGCGTCATCATTAGTGTGGGGACGGCGAGGAAGCAAAGACCGGCGGCGGCGTAGGGAGCAAAGGTCCGGCGGCCAAACATTTTTTGTACTCCTATTACCCCAAGTCCGATCCAGATAGCAAACACATAGAAGGAGCCGGCGAATGCATAATCTCTTTCACGTGGCTGGAGGCCGGATTGATTGAGGTAGATGACGATGGCCAGCCCGGTGAAGAAGAACAGCAGACCTGTGACCAGCAGATCTCGGCGACGGGCTTTCCATTGGACGAGCATCCCCAGCATGCCTAAGAGAAGGGGGAGCATATACATCCGGTTATAGGACTTGTTGCCGGTATGAATGCTGTCGGGCAGTTTGGATTGATTGCCATAGAGCATGTGATCTACGACGGGGATCCCGCTGATCCAGTTGCTGTCCCGGGGGTTGCCAAAACCCTGGAGGTCGTTCTGTTTCCCCGCGAAGTTCCACATGAAATACCGCATATACATCCAGCCTGCCTGGTAGCGCAGGAAGTATTTGACATTGTCTGCCATGGTGGGTTGGTCTCCATCGTCCATGCCGGAGAAGCGACGATAGGTATTGATCTCATCCCGCTGGTTGGTGCTGTTGTACATCCGGGGGAAGAGATGGGAAGACGGGGTGCCCGCCCAATCCTGCGCATACTTCTTTCCTGCTATGTCATAATGTTCGCTGCCTTTTACATAAAAATCACCTGCTTCTACTGTCGGGGCCTGGTCGGTAAAATCGGGGCCATATAAAATGGGCCAGTCTCCATATTGTTCGCGGCTGAGGTAGCCTGCCAGGTTTACAGGATTATCTACATTGAACATATCGACGGCGGTGTCGGCATTGCTTCGGATGAGGGTCGTGAAATAGGTAGAGTAACCTAATAACATAAAGGAGGCGCACCAGAGGCCCATCTTTAGAAAATAATATCCTTTTTTTACTGCCCAGCGGATCATCAGAATGATAAAGGCTGTGAGGAGGACGAAGAAGGTTCCAAAGCCGGAGAAGAAGGGCAGGTGAAGCTCGTTTACAAAATATATATCGAAAGCGCCGGCGCCATTGATCGTCGTCTGGATGATGAACTTTTGTACTACACCGGTGATGACACAGCCGATGAGGAGGGCCAGTATTGTGCCTTTAATAGTTGGTTTATATCTCCGGAAATAATAGACCATTACGATGGCGGGGATGGTCAGCAGGTTCAGGAGATGTACGCCGATGGAAAGTCCCATCATGAAAAAAATGAAGACGATCCATTTGTCTGAACCTTTTTCGTCGGCGTGCTGCTCCCATTTAAGGATAGCCCAGAAGACGAGGGCGGTGAAGAAGGCGGAAGACGCATAGACCTCTCCTTCGACGGCGCTGTACCAGAAGGAATCGCAGAAGGTGTAGGCGAGGGCGCCTATGACACCGGCGCTGAGGATGGTAAAAATATGAGTCGTTAGTTTACGGGCGAAATGGGTGATGGTCCAGAATAAAAAGAGGATGGACAGGCCGCTGGCGATGGCGCTCATAAAATTGACGGCGCGGGCGGCGGTATGCGGGTTGTCACCAAAGAGAATGATGAAGAAACGGCCAAGCAGGATAAACAGTGGGGCTCCCGGTGGGTGGGGGATTTGTAGTTTGTAGCAGCTGGAGATAAACTCTCCGCAGTCCCAGAAACTGCCGGTGGGCTCCATGGTCATGATATAAACGGTGCAGGCGATGAGGCCTACGATCCAACCGGTGATCAGGTTGAGGCGATGGAAGCTCATGTTTACTCTGTTTTTAGTGTTTCCGATGGATTTTTACTACCGACACGGAGGGCATGGAAGCTAACGGTAAAAAAGGCAAGCAGGATGCCTGCGACACCGGCCAGCAGGAAGACCCAGGGCTGAACGGAGATCCGATAGGCAAAACTTTCGAGCCAGCGGGAAGCCACGAACCAGGCGATGGGCGTAGCTATCAGCAGGGCCAGACCGACGAGCACGATAAAATTCCTGGCCATCAGGAGGGTGATGTTGAGCAGGCTGGCGCCCAGCACTTTTCGGATGCCGATCTCTTTTGTACGCTGGATGGCACTGATGGCGGATAAGCCGAAGAGTCCAAGGCAGGCCAGCAGGATGGCCAGAGAGGAGAAAAGGGTAAAGACCCCGGCTGTACGGGTCTCGACGGTATAGAGGCGGTTGTAATCCTCATCGAGGAAATGGTAGTCAAACGCCTGATCGGGGACATAGGTTTTCCAGGTGGCCTGTAAAGCCGGGATCACACGGGACATCCGATTGCCATCGACCCGGACAAGCATATTGCGTACCCATTGGGTATCTGCGAAAAGCATCAGGGGCCCGATCTCCTTATGCATGGAGGCAAAATGAAAATCTTTTACGACACCTTTTATAATGCCTGGCTCGCCTTTGTCTACTACCTTACCGATAGCCTCTTGTGGTGTCCAGCCTATGTTCCGGACGGCCGTTTCGTTGAGGATATAACGGAGACGGGGAGTTGTGGTGTCGCCTTTTGGGGCGGTGTTCTCAGGGAGGTCTGCTGCTGTGAAGTCGGAACCGGCTACCAGCTGCATATTCATTGTGGTAAGGTAGTTGAGATCTGCGGGTATGCAAGTAATGGAAAAGCGTACTTTCTCATGGCCATTGTCGGCCACCAGACCGTCTCCCCAGCGGGCAGAGATAGGAAGATGATAAGAGCCGGAAATGTTTTCTACGCCAGGGACGGTCTTCATGGCTGTCTTGATGGCGTCGTAACGGTTCAGGAGGCGATAATCGATGGGCACGACAAGTACGTGATCCCGATCCAGGCCCAGCTTGGTATTTCGGATGAAGCTCATTTGCTGGAGGATCATGACCGTAGTGATGATCAGGAAAAAGGAAATGACAAACTGCCCGATGATGAGGGTTCTGCGTAAGCCGGCATTACCGCCGGTGATGCGAAAACCCGACTTAAGGATATTTATCAGGCGGGTATTTGCCAGGACGAGGGCGGGATAGGCACCGGCCAACAGGCCGATGAAGGCGCCGGTGATAAAAAGTACAAAAAGAGGTCGGAACCGCAGCAGGTCGGAGACTTTGAGGTGTTTGCCCGTCAGATCGTTGTAAAGCGGTAATAACTGCGTGCTGATGGCGATGGCGAGGATCAGCGCGATGAATGTGATCAGGAGCGACTCGCCGGTGAATTGTGTGAAGAGCTGGCCTTTGGCGGCACCAAGGACTTTCCGGATGCCTATCTCCCCGGTGCGGTTGGCGGATTGGGCGATGGCGAGGTTGGTGTAATTAAAACAGGCGATGATGAGGATCAGCAGGGCGATGGCTATGAGGGCGTATATGTAGGTAATGCTAAAATTGGAAGTGAAGCCATCGAGGTCGGAATACAGGTGTACTTTTGTCAATGGCTGAAGGTCATAACGGAGATAGTCACCTGACTCGAGACCGGCTTCGGTGCGGACCTCTGGTCTTTGCATATAATTGTTGATCCGCTGCTGCAAAGCGGCGGGATTGCGGCCGTCTTTCAGGAGCAGGTAGGTGACGTAATTGGCGGTAAACCAGATCTCGTTTCTGGAGGCATAGAGGTTATTAAAGCTGGTAACGAACTCAAACTGAATCTGTGAATTGGAGGGCGGGTCTGCCAGGACGGCGCTGATCCGGAAGTTTTGATCGTTGTCCAGCTGTAGCGTTTTGCCAAGGACGTCGGTGGTGCCGAAGTATTTTTTGGCAGCCGATGCAGTCAGGAGTATGTTTTCTTTTTGTGCGAGGGAGTTGACGTCACCGCTGAGGACGGGGAAGGTAAAGACATTCAGAAAAGAGGCGTCTGCATACAGCAGCTGGTTCTCTCTGAACCGGGTTGTGCCCGTACCGATGATGGCGCTGCTGATCATAGTGCGGGTATAGTCTTCGACTTCGGGGAAGGTTCTTTTGAACTGGGGTCCCACTTTTGTGCCGGTGGTGGCGAAGCGGTTGGGAGTTGAGCCTTTTTTGAATTCCATGGTCACGCGGACGATGCGGGAGGCGTTCTGGTGGAAGGTATCGAAGCTCAGCTCGTCCGTGATGAAGAGACCGATCAGGATACAGCTGGTCAACCCCACTGTCAGCCCGAAAATGTTAATAAAGGAAAATATTTTTTTCCGGGCCAGATGACGGATGGCCAGCTTGAAGTAGTTTTTGAACATTCAGGTCCTGTTTTGCTCTTTGCTTCAATGCCTGTGCCAGAGTGTAATTAGTTTTTGGTTAAAGGGTTAGGAAGAGCTTTGCCTGAAAGTGTTCGGAAACGGACAGTTTTTTGTACGGATTTGTACGCGTAGATTTGTAGGATGAAAGCAATAATACTAAAAGAATTTGGAGGGGTCGACCAATTACAGCTGGCCGAGGTGCCGACCCCAGGAATAAAGGAGGGTGAAGTATTGATAGAAGTGAAGGCGATCAGTATCAACCCGGTGGATGTGAAGACCCGTCAGGGAAGGAGTAGGGCCAGCCTGTTTAAGGATGTCGATCCAAAGATCCTGGGCTGGGATGTCTCGGGGATCGTAAAAGAATCGAAGTCGCCTCAGTTCGAAGAAGGGGATGCCGTCTTTGGTATGGTCAATTTCCCAGGAATAGGTGCGGGATATGCGGAATATGTGGCGGCGCCGGCGGACCAGCTGGCTCTTAAGCCCGAGGGTGTGGGTCATGCGGAGGCTGCTGCTGCGTCATTAGCGGCTTTGACGGCCTGGCAGGCTTTCGCCGATTATGGAAAGCTAAAATCGGGTCAGCGGATACTGATCCATGCTGCTGCCGGCGGGGTGGGGCATTTTGCGGTGCAGATCGCAAAATATATCGGGGCTTATGTCATTGGTACGGCATCTGCTGAGAATCGGGATTTTGTGCTGGGTCTGGGAGCGGATGAACATATCGACTATAAATCACAGGATGTGTCGGCGGTTGTGCATGGAGTTGACTTTGTACTGGATGCAATAGGTGGGGACAATATCGACCTGTCTCTGAAGACGATGAAGAAAGGGGCGACGATCGTCAGCATACCTTCGGGTGCCAATGAAAAAGTAAAGGAAAAGGCAGATGCGGCGGGTATGAAGGGATTGACCATGTCGGTGCAGTCGAGCGGAGAGGATATGGAGCATATCGCGCAGATGCTTGAGGATGGAAATTTGAAGGCGACGGTATCGAATCTCTTCCCATTTGAAAAAATGAGGGAAGCTCATTTGCAGGTGGAGTCGCATAAGACGCGGGGGAAGACGGTCGTGACGGTATAAATAAAAAGCCCGCAGAATGTCTGCGGGCTTTTTTTATAAGGCTTCGATGGAAAGCCGTGTTTGTTTTTCTTTTCTGTTGTATTCCGAGACCATTACGTGTCCTTCTTTGGCAGGGAAAACGTAGAACAGGCTATTGCCATCCTTGTGTGGGATGGTGCGGGCTATTTTCTTCTGATTGGTATTATAAATATAAATGTTCTTTGTGTCGTCGATGACCACATAATCTGTCTTTGTATCTGAATTGGTCACTGTATAATAGCTGCGCTGATCACAGGTATACGTCAAGGTCCGGGGATAGACCTTTTCCGTTTTTAATGCGGGGATGGTATTCTCCAGCGATAGAGTACCTTTTGCATCCTGTTTGACCACCATAATATTCCTGCTCTGATAATATTTGATCCGCATGACCGAGAGTCCGGTAGTCATGAAAAGGAACAGCGGGCTAATGGCAGTGCCAAGGATAGCTCCGGGTCGTATACCCATACGATAACCTGAACCAACGAACCAGGTATTACCCTGGTAGTCGCGGAAAGAATTTTTGGGATAAAGGAAGGCGTTGGCCGACTCGCAATAACCTTCCGCGTCGAAAAGACCTCCTTTGGCGGCGTCTGTCCAATAGGTGAAGACCGGCTGGATATCCTTTCGGGTATGACCGTTGAGGCTAATATTGAAAACCCCCAGATAATTGTGGTGCGCGAGTCCTGTAACGGTATTGGCTGTTTTTCGGGTCCCTTTGACCGGATCGATGACGAGGCCGGAGACGAAGGGCTTACCGGTGACGGGATCGTTGTCAAAGGCCAGCACTTTCAGGGAATTGTTTTTTTTGTCCTTGAGCAGGAATTTTGGATAGGTTGTCGAATCCTGGGTATTGTAGCTGATAATCTCGAAACCACCTTCTTCCGGTTTCTCCTTCTTCTTTAAAAGCAGGTCGACCTCTGTTCCGGAGGTGAGCATGGTAAAGTCGCTGGCGTCTTCGCTGATGACCTTTTTCCAGGTGAGCTTGCCGGCAATATTAAAGACGAGGAGATTGTTTTTTGTATCGTCGCCATAAAAGCAGGCGAAACCTTTGCCGGGGATGTTGTGAAGCTGGATCTTATGTTTGAGGATACCGTTGCCGACCACTTTCCTGCTGGCGTATTCCTGCTGTGCGTCGGGTTTTATATCCATTTTTACTGTATTGGTCCCGAGGATCCTGCCGTTGAGGTTGACGAACTGGGTGAACAGCTCGGTCTTTGCGGCGTCTTTTTCCCGGCGGAACTCTTTATTGCTGCGGAACTCCTTGTCGACGAAGTTGCTTCTTACATAGGCGAGACAGAGGACATCCTGTTCGAAGGAAACGCCTTTGAGGAAGAGCTTTTCTTCTCTGAAGTTGACGGCGCCGATGTCATTGAGATTCTCGTCCATGATGGACAATTTGTAGTTGAAGGAGTCGGCACTGATCTTTTCCAGCTGGTTGAAGGAAAGATAACCGACCAGATTGCCGTCCTGGATGATCAGCTCCAGCTGGGAGGACATGTCCTGGGCTACTTCTTTAAAAACTTTTGTTTGAGCCTGTGCTGCCGGCGCGGCGAGCAGAAGCAGGGGCAGTGCCCGGAGGAGAAATTGGAGCCGTAAGGGGAGTCTTGACATTGGATTTGTTTATCAGAGGTTGACGATTGGGATAGTTATTTATCGAAGTTCCTGGCGAACTCGTTGTACATGCTGGTGGAATTACTGGCTATGAATGTGTGGGCCGCGCGGGCTTTATTCTTGTCCGAGTTGTCCGGATCGAGGGCCAGGGTCTGGAGCAGGGTGCGCAGGTCTTTCTC
>Ga0307510_10002524_pt1 | contig 20865 bp, 26 predicted proteins | sample 12_EM_MG_FD_207224 | JGI IMG/M metagenome (GOLD analysis project Ga0307510, IMG submission 207224) | Populus trichocarpa ectomycorrhiza microbial communities from riparian zone in the Pacific Northwest, United States - 12_EM | ecosystem: Host-associated > Plants > Roots > Unclassified | place... | reverse complement strand
ATATCACCCGGACTCCATCGGATACAGATAAACGTAAAGTGCTGATATCGATAACAGAATCGGGCGAAAAAACATTGTTACAGGTTCGTGCCGAGCGCGACGAATGGCTGGCCAAAGCGATCAGTGACAGCTGTGACGAGGAAGAAATAAACCTGCTTAAAAAAGTTATCGGGCCATTGACCAGGGTAGTCGATCATAAATAAAAGCGGGGCGGTTTTATAATATATGTGTGTGTGAATAGATGAAAATTACAACTTTTAATGCATTTAGCAGCCGCAATTACCGGCTATACTTTACAGGACAATCGGTTTCATTAATAGGTACATGGATGCAGAAAACTGCAGTAAGCTGGGTGATTTACTCGCTTACCCATTCAACCTTTATGCTGGGTTTAACCCTATTCGCAAGCCAGTTTCCATCTTTCTTGTTTTCGCTGATCGGTGGAGTGATATCTGACAGGTACAACCGTTACAAGGTATTGCTATTTACACAGATCGCATCTATGGTCCAGGCGTCCATCCTGGCTATACTCATCCTGATGGGGCACTATGCTGTGTGGGAAATACTATCCCTGAGCGTACTTTTGGGCATCATCAATGCCTTTGATGTTCCGGCAAGGCAATCTTTGGTTTACGAGATGGTCGGGGATAAAAAGAATCTTCCCAATGCACTGGCATTGAATTCGTCAATGGTCAATTTATCCAGGCTGATCGGACCGGCCATTGCGGGTTTTGTACTGGAAAAATTAGGCGATGGCACCTGTTTTTTATTGAATGCATTTAGCTTTTTGGCTGTTATCGGCTCATTACTATTAATGAAGCTTCCTCAATATATTAAGCAAGTACATACAAAAAATGCATTTGGCGAAATGCGGGAAGGCTGGGTTTATTTAAAGCAAACCCCTTCTATCGCTTTTGTGATCATCATGCTTGGGCTCATTAGTTTATTGGTATTACCTTTTAGCACGCTGCTGCCGGTGTATGCAAGGGATATTTTTAAAGGTACAGCCTCTACGTTTGGTATTATCGATAGTGTGATAGGGCTTGGGGCATTCGGCGGAGCCATCTTTTTGGCCTCATTAAAAGCCGGTAGTAACCTGAAAAAAATATTAGCCATTAATACCCTGGTATTTGGGGCGGGATTAGTCCTTTTCTCGCATGAAGGCAATTATCCGTTAGCATTAGTTTTTGCCACTGTGGCTGGTTTTGGTATGATGTCGCAGATCACGGTCAGCAATACTTTAATACAAACCACAGTCGAACCAAACATGCGCGGCCGGGTCATCAGTTATTATGCAATGGCATTTTTCGGAATGCAGCCGCTTGGCGGTTTGCTTATAGGATCGGTATCCAAATGGATAGGCACACCGGATACCATGCTGGCCGAAGGTGTGGTGGCTTTAATGATAGGCCTGCTCCACATGCGTTTCCTGCGAAAAGAAAAGCTCAAAAAACAACAGTCCATACCTGCATTGGGACAACAGACGGTGCAGGTGGTTTAATTTTAAGATCGTTTAGACCAGGAGCTCTTTATTTGGCAAACAAAACTCTCTGAGAGAAGTTTATGAACTATAAACATTCATAGACGCATGTCAAAACGTATCCTGGTCGTTGATGATCAAGAAGATATCCGGGACCTTATCCGTGATATCCTGGAGCCCGAGGGATATACAATTTTTACACTTCCTGGCGTTACAGATATTTTTAATACCATCAGGAAGTTTCACCCCGATCTGATCCTGCTCGATTTCATGCTGGAAGAAGAAAATGGCGGGGATTTTTGTTACCAGGTAAAACAAAATGCAGGAACTGCACATATACCAGTGATACTGCTTTCGGCTTATCCCAATGTTGTCACTTCCCGCGGCCATTACGGTTGGGACAAATTTATAGCCAAGCCTTTTGATATAGATCACCTGAAAAAAGCGGTGGCTAAGCTTTTGCCTTCAGAGAGTGTATAGCTCACATTCTTAAACGTAGTGACACGGACCGCCCCAAAGCTTGTACAAGTTCGGAATCGATATCCTGAGCATTGCTTTTCAGCTTCCAAATCAAGTCAATATCTCTTAATAGCGCTATCGGCTCTCCATTGAGCAGCAGATCGATCTCGGTAAGTTTATGATTAATGTGCTTACTATCTACAATTTGATAGACGTAATCTTTGTCTTTGAACGTTATTCTAAGTGGTAATCCCATGCGCTGCCTCCTCTGTAAAGATAGATGTTCATCTCCGAAGTTTCAGGAATATTTTCCAAAGGCTGCAAAACATAAAAGTCTTTTACCTTAAATAGTCTTATATTATATTTGCACCTCACGTTATAATCACGGGATGTAGCGTAGCCCGGTATCGCGCCAGCATGGGGTGCTGGAGGTCGTGGGTTCGAATCCCGCCATCCCGACTGAGTTGTTCGCAGGGTCCCGTTGGAGACCCTGCGAGGACTAAAAGAAATCTCCAGGCTGTTGATTGGGGACTTCTTTATCTGCCATTTTAGATTGCCTGTGGCTTTTTGTTTGCAATGTTGTAAGGAGAATTTATTAATCGTCATCTCCTGAAGAAGAATCTTCTCCGGAACCCGAAGAAGTATCACCGCCATGATTTGAAGATGTATCATCTTCCATTTCTTTGGCCAGGTTGCGTTCGAATTCCAGTAGTTTTTTATTGCTGGATAAACGGGCCTGAACATCGCGGATTTTTTGTTTGTATAAAGCCCGTTTTTGTTGGGTCCTCTTGCTATGGTTATAAGTTAACAGGTTGTCATATTCTTTTTGAAGCAGTATGCGTTGTTTCTCCAATAATCCAACTTTAATTTCCGGCAACTCCTCATTATTCATTTGCTCCATAAAATCAGGAGAATCTTTCCAGGCCGTGTAGTTTTTATATTTTGCTCGTTCAACGTTTGTGACATTTGAGTTTTTAACGGTAACATTTACTATTACAATGCTTCCGTCCAGGTAACTGTATTTAAATTTTTGACTATAATCGTTCGGTTCGTCGTCCGTGTATTCTTTTGGAGAACTTCCCTCCCTGAATCCGCTAACAGCCTTTTCTTCAGCCGGAATAGCATGGTCGCCATGAGCTTTATCAATATCGTCATGATGTACCTGTTTACGAAATTGCTCTTCCAATTCATGCACAAGCATTGATGCTGCGCCGGGGCCCATTTGTTTCCCCGGATTTACGCCAAAAGCCCCTACATCGGTCAAATCAATTGATTCCTGATCAAAACCTCCAATAAATACTTCCGGATCTGAAGAAGCAAATTTTACTGCAGTTCTTTGCGGAGCACTGATTATCTTATGCAATACTTCTAACAGTTTTTTAGCTTCTGGTGAAGTCTTCTCATTAGTACCGGATTGTTGTAAGTTAAAAGTATTATCAGACTTAAGAATAATCCTGGCAGACCCTTTAAGTATTTTATTTACCAGTTTAACAAAATTTTCTGTTGCATCACTTGTAGGTGTTGCCATAAGCACTCTTTGCACCACCTGGTTTGATGATGATTTTTGGGCGCTTTTAGGGCTGTGAACAGGAAGATCATTATGCACCTTCTTTCCGGCCATTTCCCGGTTTGTAATCAGTTGTTTTACCTGGGGATTATAATTTGCCATATCCTGAAGCTTTTTATGAGCAACGGCTTCCGGGCGATTATCCACCAGGTAAAAAGGACTGTTTGAAGAATTTTCCTTTGCTGCCGTAAGCGGAGCCTTGGTAGTTTCCTTTTCGCATTGTACGGCAGTTTTCATGCTAAATGATTTGCTTAGATAACAAATAGAAATCTAATGTATTAATTTACAAGTCACAATACAAAATATTTTTCGCCAAAAAGCCCGTAGATTATATATCTACGGGCTTTTTACTTTTGAAATGCTGCCTAGAAAACATAAAAAATACTTGCCTGGATACTATTGTTTTTAAAGTCGTTAACATACGTAACGTTTGATTCGGCAACTTTTTGCAGGCCATACACATACCCTGCGCCTATACCAAGGCCCATTTTTGATTGGTAACCCAAACCACCAACAGCCGCCATGTCAACCTTTTTAGCAAATTTAGTGTCGGTAAGCCCGCCAACATCTTCTTTTATTTTAATACCTGCCTGTCCGCCAGCTTCGATATAAAAGCCGGAATTTGTGCGGTATTTCAAAAGGATAGGCACAGCCATATAAGATAGTTTAAGATCCTGTGTACCAAGCTCACCCCCTTTGATCTTTGCTCCCTGGGTAGAGAATAAAAAATCCTCCTGTATCAGGAAGTTGTTGGTGATCTTGAATGCCACGGTAGCGCCGGCATGAAAGCCAACCAACGGATCGGTAGGGAAATTGGCATTGGTAAAATTACTATAGTTGGCACCGGCCTTAAGCCCGAATTCCAGGCGATTAAATATGCTCTGGCTGAAACCTTTGGTGGATACCAGAACTAAACAGATTAACATTAACTTTTTCATAAATTATTTTTTTTAGTAGTGTTTTAAGAGTGGCCCCACGCCGTCTTATTTTTAATTTAGGGCAAAGTTGTACGCTAAGAGGGCGTTGAAAAAGGAAAAGATGCCCGAAACGGGCAAAGTCTGACCGGAAGAGGAATATTTGAGTTTGAAAGTTACAGTGCTAAATTAGGCCCTGGTCAGCCATTCCAGGAACTGGGATGCCTTTCCTTTGCTAACCGTTACCTTCTCGCTGAAGGGTATAGAAAGGTTGAGGGAAAGCTTTCGGGAGAAAAAACTGGATACATCAATAATGGCTTTGCGGCAAACGAGGAACTGCCGGTTCGCTCTGAAGAAATAACCTCCTGTCAGCCTTTCCAGCTCGTCCAGGTTTTTATTAGGGTAGTACGTCTTGCCTGAAAAGGTAAGCAAATGTATTACGTCATTCTTAAGATGAAACAGGGCGATGTCATCCAGTTTGATGGGCATGATCTTGTCCTGGTAATATACAAGTATGGAAGATGTTTTTGAAGTTTCGCGGTCGGACAGCAGCTGCATTAAGTTGCTGTAAGACGGGTTCTCATTCACAGTGAATAACTGTTTAAGCTGACCGTATTTATTCAGCGCACGTTCAAGTGTCTGCGTGGTGAAGGGTTTCAGGATATAATCTATCCCATTTGCTTTGAAAGCATCAAGGGCATACTCATCATAAGCTGTACAAAATATAACAGGCACGGTAAGCGGCACAGCTATAAATATTTCAAAGCTCAGCCCGTCCCCCAGCTGGATGTCACTGAAGATCATATCAGGTGCCGGCGCATCTTTAAAATAAGCTATGGATTCCTTGACGGACCGGAGTTGAACGATATCAACCGGCTCTTTGATGAGCTGAGTAATACTTTTCTCAAGGTCTTCTGCAACTACCCTTTCATCTTCGATGATCACTATATTCATGTGTCAATAATTTTATACTTACTGAGAATAGATTGTTATTTTCATTTATGATGATTTCATCTTCCGATAATAGCCGGTAGCGTTCTGCAAGATTAGCAAGTCCATTACGCGTGGAAGATTCCCTCACCTTTTTCTTCTGCAGGTTGTTAGATACCACTATCCTGTCATCTTGTTGAAATATAGACACCTGAAGAGGGTTTTCTTCGGTCAGGTCATTATGCTTGATTGCATTTTCCAGCAAAGGCTGCAGTGAAAAGGAAGGAAGATAATAACTTTTGAAACTATCCTCGGGCACAGTCATCGTACAGATGAGTGCAGCTCCGAACCTGATTTTCTGCATTTCCAGGTAGTCATTCAGAAGTGCAATTTCATCCGCCAAACTGGAAACTTTGGTGTCATGGTCATAAACAGACGCCCTCAAAAAATTCGCTAAATGCACAATGTAGGTATCTCCGGCAGAGGGGTCTCTCCTATAGAGGGCTTTCAGCGTATTCAGCGCGTTGAATAAGAAATGGGGATGGATCTGTTGTTTTAAAAGCAGGTTAGTAGCTTCTGCATTGGCTGCTTTTAGTTTGGAAAGCTCCAGGTCACTATACATTTTGTGCTCGTACAACAAAACAGAATCGTGCATCAGCGTGATGAGTGTATTAATGACTATACCCGATCCGACAAATGCCAGGAATGAGCCGACGTCCCAAAATGACCATGTTTTACCCGACACGTAAGAAAAACAGGGCCTTAACAGAAGATAGATCAGTATACTGACGGGGTAGGTTAACACACGACGGTAAATTGAAAATTTTTTCGACCTGATGGAAATTTTTTTTGCCAGCAAGATCATTAAACAGATATCCGCATGCCCAACCAATAAAATACCGGACATTGTAAGCAGAGTCAACGGTATTACGGGGCTTGGTACCCCACTGTTATAAACAACGAGGTAGAAGATAAAGCCGATGATTATCGACTGTAGCCAGGTCAGGCGGCTTAAACGTCTTAAGGGTAGCTTTTCCTCCATTCAGGTAAAGTTACCCATTAATAGAACCCTGTAATATAATTTCAGGCTGAAACGGACAAAAAAAAGCTAAACAGGACAATTTCGGGTTTAAAAAACCTGCATGTCTTTTGATTGCCTGGTATTAGTGCGCCGGGGTATTCTGATCTTTTAATCTTAAAGGATAAGAAGCACTTTTTTTCAAACCGCTTATTTTAACATTAAGGTATAAATATGCCCGTTTCACTTAGATTTTGGTAGGGTGCCTGGCGGAATGCCGCTACTTTCGCTTCAAAACACAGGTCAAATTTAAATTTTACTACTATGAAAAAGACAACAGCATTAGGTATTAGCATAGTTATGTGCTTGCTTACCATCTTTATTTCTTATGCGCAGGCACAGGAAATACGGGTTAAAGTTACGGGGATCAGGTCCGGAAAAGGGAAGATTATTCTCAATGTATTCAAAGACAACGACACTTATAACAAGGAACGGCCCTGCAAGAAGTTCGTGTTTGACAAGAAAGACCTTGCAAACGGAACGCTGACAGTGAACTGCGTGCTTGAGCCAGGCACCTATGGGTTAACACTCATAGATGATGAAAATGAAAATGGCAAAATCGATAAAAACCTGATAGGAATGCCAAAGGAAGGATTCGGTTTCTCCAACTTCTTTATGGAAAAGATGAAAAAGCCAGTATTCGACGACTTCAAAGTCGAGTTGAAATTCCCTAATAACAAAGTTGGGATAAAGGTAAAATATATGTAGTCCATATTCCCTGTAATGCAGGATCCTGCCTTTACATTCTTAATTAACACCATTTAAAATTAACACAAAGCAAAAAAAAATCATGAAAACCTCAATAACGTTTAGAAAACTGTTCACAGGCCTGGCCATTATGATGGCAGCCATATTTTTTTCATCATGTGAAAAAAATACCATAGATCCTTCAGGCCAATTCAATATAAAAGCTGTAAACGCCGCGGCAACTTCCGGTCCGCAAAGTTTTACCCTCGCAAACTCTGTGCTGGTTAGCGGAGGACTAAGTTTTGGCGATGCTTCTCCCTATATTACATCCGCTTCGGGAAAAAGGCTGGTGATGGAGTTCAAAAATGAAGGTACAAATTCAGATTATGCATCAGGCGAGCTTTGGACGACCAATGGCGTAAGTTTTACAGTATATCTGGCTGGTAAAGGTTCATCGGCAAGGGTAAAATCATATGAGGACGATTTGGCGGCACCTAATAATGGCAAAGTGAAGATCAAATTTATCCACCTGAGTGATAGTGCCCCTTCTGTTATCACTATAAAAAATTCTTCCGGGGGTGATTTGGTGAATACTGTAGCCAGGGATATTGCGAGCGGTTATAAATATGTAGACCCGGGGACCCTTTCCGTCCAATTTTATGGTACCGCCTCGGGAAGTAATATCGGGAACTTTGACGTGACGGATCTGCAGGCCGGTAAAATTTACACCCTGTACCTGACCGATTCGGCCAATGGCGGCCTCCTTCTGAAAAAGGTTTTACATAATTAAGGGATTTAGCCAGGTGAAAATGGAGCCGTGTTGTTATTAGACCAACACGGCTTCGTTTGTTGTTCACAGTTGTGCAATATATTAAAATCCTCTTTTCTGCTTTTTCAGGCTGTCTATTCAGTAAAAAATCCTATTTTTATACTGTCTTACCTGATCATAACAATGGTGCCATTAAAGTGTAAACAACTGCGTGTATGACTGCCATTTACAATAAAGATATTGGAACAAAGCAAAAGGCCCTTGCTCTCAATCTCGACCCTAAAATTTATGGTTCTTTTGCCGAAATAGGCGCAGGCCAGGACGTTGCCGCTAATTTTTTTAAGGCGGGCGGCTCATCTGGCACCATCGCCAAAACCATGTCGGCCTATGACATGACCTTTTCTGATGCTATTTATGGCGCACTGCAGGTGCGGCGTTATGTGAGCGAGGCCCGGCTCATATCCATGCTGGAACATGAGTATGGCCTGCTGATAGAGCGTTTGGCTGCACAACGGGGCGACTCGACTACGTTCTTTGCCTTTTCGGATACGATGTCTGCGCTCAACTTTCATAAAACAAATGAAGGGCATGGCTGGATGGGTGTTCGTTTTCAGCTGGAGCCGAATGGTGCATTCAATGATGTGATACTTCACGTAAAATTATTAGATAACGATAATAATTTGCAGCAGCAGGCGGTAGGGATTTTGGGTGTGAACCTGATGTATGCCTGTTTTTTTTATCATGAAGTGCCGCCGGTATTTTTACTGTCGCTGATTGACGATTTGTCAAAAGATCGTATCCAGATAGATATGATCCGTTTTGAAGGGCCTAACTTCACTTCAGTTGATAATCGGTTGATGAGTTTGCACCTGGTGAAATATGGGTTCTCCGATGCCGCAGTATTTGGCCCTGACGGTAAAAATCAACAGCCTTCTGAAGTATTATATAAAAAGCATATTGTAGTCATACGCGGACGCTTTCGCCCGGTCATCAACGTCCATATGGATATGCTCCATACAGGTGTTAAACAATTTTTGCAGGAACCTGATGTCGATAATTCAAACGTCGTTGTAATTAATGAACTCACCCTGCAGGCGTTGAAGGAAAGAAATGCCGATGATAATTCCGATATTGATGAAAAGGATTTCCTTGACCGTGTGGATATTCTTTGCTCGCTTGGGCAAACAGTGCTGATCTCAAACTTTCATGAGTATTATAAGCTGGTATCTTATCTTTCAAAGATTACCAAATTGAAGATGGGCGTAGTTTTAGGCTACCCTAACCTGGAATATATTTTTTCTGAAGAACATTACCAGGATCTTCCGGGTGGTATTTTGGAATCATTCGCTACCTTGTTTAGCCGTAAGGTGAAACTGTTTATTTACCCTACCCTGCGTGATGGAGTGATCATGAATTGTCTCCGCTTTTATCCACCGCCGCACCTGATAGATCTGTACCGTTACCTGATAGCCAACAATAAAATAGAAGATATCAGGAATTATAATGAGAACAACCTGAATGTACAGACAGACAAAGTGCTTCAACTTATAAAAGAAGGCTCCAATGGCTGGGAAGAATATGTTCCTGCAGAGGTTGCCTCAATTATAAAAAGCCGTTGCCTGTTTGGGTATCCATGCGAAACGGAAAGAGCTAAAAAAGATGCAAACCAAACGAACGGAATCCCCGAAATAGTGTTGGAGGATGTTCAAAAGAGTAAAAAGTAATCTTCCGAATATTTTAGCCAATACTCCCCTTACCATTTGTTTCAAACATTTTACCTGACCAGGAAAACATATTTCATAACTTAGCATAAACCTCGCCAATTATGAAACCTGTTAAATTTATTAGTGCGTTGCTGCTTTGTGCAGTGGCGGTCGCATTCACACCTGCATCAAAGAAAGATCACTGGAAAGAATTATTTAACGGGAAAGATCTTTCCGGATGGGACACCTATATCGGGCCCGATCTGGACGACACCGGCAAACCGATCACAGGTACACCAATTGGCCTGAACAACGACCCCAGGCATGTTTTTACCATTGCAAAGGATAATGGCGAGAATGTTATCCGGATATCCGGAGAAAACTGGGGAGCAATCATCACAAAAAATGAATATGAGAATTACCACCTGCAATTGCAATTTAAGTGGGGCTCTCTTTCGTGGGCACAAAAGAAAGGAAAGAAAAAAGATAGCGGGTTATTGTATCATTCCGTTGGAAAATATGGGGCAGACTATGGCGCCTGGATGCGTGCGCAGGAATTCCAGATAGAAGAAGGAAATACTGGTGATTATTGGGGCTGTGCAGGTGGCGAGGCGGATATACCCGCAGACAAAAAATCGGAAACTGATTATATTTATGATCCACGTGGAACATTGCTGAGATTTAGCCAGGGAAGCAAACAAAGCAGGCATTGCATAAAACAAGGCGATGCCGAAAATCCATCAGGACAATGGAACACGCTCGACCTGTATTGCCATGGCGATACCAGTGTACATGTGGTGAATGGTAAAGTTATGATGGTGCTGTATCATAACCAGCAATCAGAAAACGGACAGGACTTGCCGCTCACCAAAGGCCGGATTCAACTGCAATCGGAAGGGGCAGAATTGTTTTACAGGAATATCCGGATACAAGCCATTAACAATTTGCCGGGAGAGCTGGTCGGGCAGAAATAAGCCAGAAAAATTAACAATAAACAAGAAAGCCGGCTAATTGCCGGCTTTCTTAATATATTACGGTAAGATTAGTTCATTCTGTATGGCGCGATCAGGTAAAATTCAGGTATCTGTACGTTAAAGACACCATTATCTACCAGGCGGGCCATCTGGTATTCACCCCTCATGCTGCCCATGTCGGTTTTAAGATTGCATCCTGATACATACTCGTGGGTGCTACCTGGCTCAATCACAGGCTGTTGCCCAACTACACCTTCTCCCTCAACTTCACGTTTAGCACCGTTTGAGTCGAAAATTTCCCAGTGTCTGCGTAAAAGCTGTACTGAACTGTGTCCTACATTTTCGATGCTGATTTTGTAAGCGAACATGTAATGATCATTTGCCGGATTAGAATATTCCGGTTGATAGATGGTTTCTACTGAAACTTTTACACCGTCGGTAATAGTTGTGATCATGAGCTTGTTGTGAATGATTTCAAATATAAATCTATCAAGACAAATATTAAGCCATTTCTGTACTATAATGTTCCGACACTTCAAATAAAATTTCGAGTACCTCTTCCAGGGCGGCAGCGGTAACCAGTTTCATCCGGAATTCTTTAAAATGATCAACCCCCTTAAAATAGTTGGAATAGTGCCTTCTCATCTCAAAAATGCCTGTTTTGGGCCCTTTCCACTCTATAGATTTCTCTAAATGGGTCTTGCAAACCTCCACGCGTTCGGCAATTGTAGGTTTTTCAAGATGCTCACCGGTCTTAAAAAAATGTTTTATTTCGCGGAAAATCCACGGATATCCGATAGCTGCGCGGCCTATCATCATGCCGTCAACCTCATATTCCATGCGCCAATCGGCCGCTTTTTGTGGCGAATCGATGTCGCCATTTCCAAAAATGGGGATTTTTATCCTCGGATTTTTTTTGATTTCGTGTATCAGCGACCAATCCGCCACACCTTTATACATCTGCGAGCGTGTGCGGCCATGAATAGTGAGGGCTTTTATCCCCACATCCTGCAATCGCTCGGCAACATCATACACATTTTTTGTATTATCATCCCACCCGAGCCTTGTTTTTACTGTTACCGGCAAGTGGGTTGCCTCTACAACAGCTTTGGTCATGGCTACCATTTTATCAATATCCTGCAGCAAGCTTGCGCCGGCGCCACGGCAGGCCACCTGTTTTACAGGGCAGCCATAATTAATATCCATCAGGTCGGGGTTTACCTCGGTGGCTATTTCGGTAGCTTCGCGCATATGATCAATGTCACTGCCGAATATTTGTATGCCTATCGGGCGTTCATATTCAAAAATATCCAGTTTTTGCCTGCTTTTTGCGGCATCACGTATCAACCCCTCCGACGAGATAAACTCCGTATACATCATATCCGCGCCATTCTGTTTGCACACATAACGGAAGGGCGGATCACTCACGTCCTCCATCGGTGCCAGCAGCAGCGGAAAATCTCCCAGGTCAATATTTCCTATTTGTACAGACATGCCTTATCTTTATCCGCTGCAAAAGTACGAATTTAGTGCCATATTATGACGGACGGTCCTTATAACCCTATACGACACAAGCAAATACATCCGGGTTTACAGTTTATAATACTTCTTGGACTGCTTTTATTCGCACTATTTGCCGGGAGTTTAATTGGGGCGATTGTGGTTGGCGTGCGTTATGGTATGCAGACCTTTAACGATATTTTGCAGGGCAATCTCACGGCCCCCAATGTGTCAACATCATTGTGGATGCTGCAGTTTTTTGGCACCACTTTACCCATATTGGCTACCCCCATCTTTTTTTCCTACTTTATTGTTCATGAGCCGGATGATTACCTTAAAACCAACTTCCATTTTCCCTGGTTGCTGATCGTCATTGCATTTGTTGCGATGATGCTCTCCAATCCGCTTATTGAGTTCCTCGGAAACCTGAATGCAAAAATGGTATTGCCCAAATTTCTTAAAGGTGTAGAAAAATGGATGCGCGAGAGCGAGGACAGCACCAAGAAACTGTCGCATATGATGATGCAGATGAAGACCTTCTGGAGTATGGTATACAACCTGCTGTTTATCGGTTTGCTCACTGCAATAGTAGAAGAAGTATTGTTCCGGGGATGCTTGCAAACCATATTTGTACGCTGGACAAAAAATGAACATGCAGCAGTTTGGATAGTAGCCATTCTATTCAGTGCATTCCATATGGAGTTTTTCGGGTTTTTGCCACGGGTATTTTTGGGGGTTCTTTTTGGTTATTTTGCTGCCTGGAGCGGTAGTGTGTGGCCAGCTATATGGGGCCACTTTGTAAATAATGGTACCATAGTGGTAATTACTTACCTGGCCCAGCAAAAGCTGGTAAACATTAATGTAGATGATGAGCATATGTTTAACAATCCCATATACGCTGCAAGCCTGTTAGTAACGGTAGTTTTACTTTTTATTTATCATTATATTGCAGTAAAAAGGCAAATTGCGCATAATGGAGAAGAATTGGATTAAGATATTCACGTCCGCTAATTACTACCAGGCCGAAATAGTAAAGCAAATGCTTGTAGAACACCATATCGATTCCGTTTTGTTAAATAAGCAGGATTCTTCCCATCGCACCTTCGGGCACATTGAGGTTTATATTCACCAACAGGATTTCAGTACTGCCATTGAGGTAATGATCCTGAACCAGATCAATTTATGAAAACACGCGCCATTACCGGCTTTTTCTTTGTTATTGTTATGATTGCCTCTACCTTATTGGGGCCCTATGTATTCGGAATATTTTATTTACTACTGAGTACTTTTGCCTTGTACGAATTTTATGGTCTGGTTAAACAAAACACAGCACGACCGAATATATTTGCAGGCTTAATTAATGGTGCAATATTGTTTGTTGCGTTTGCATTATTAAATTACTCTGACTTGTTCGCTTTACCTAATCTTCATCACCGTAATCTGGCCTACTCATTGTCGTTTATATTGCCAATCACAATAAGTATTATCTTTTTCCTCGAACTCTATAAGAAATCGGGACAACCTTTTACAAATATAGCCTATACTATCATGGGTATTATTTACTCGGTGGTGCCTTTTATCTTTTTTCATGCATTGGCGTACATACGCATTGATATTAGTTTATTAAATTTTCACATCCCGCTGGCATTTCTCATCATGCTATGGTCAAATGATACAGGCGCCTATTTAAGCGGTCGGTTTTTCGGACGGACGAAGCTGTTCGAGCGCCATTCGCCTAAAAAAACATGGGAAGGATTTATTGGCGGAGTTCTGATAGCTGCTGTCGCGGGATATATCCTGAGCATTTATTATAAGGAGCTGTCATGGGACAAATGGGTGATCATGGCGATACTGATCGGCTGCTTTGGTACATTGGGCGATTTGGTAGAATCGATGTTCAAGCGCAGTATCAATATTAAAGACTCCGGCGGCATACTGCCCGGCCACGGCGGCCTGCTCGACCGCTTCGACGGCTTATTATTATCGGCACCAATTGTTTATGCCTACCTCTACTTAATTACAAATTCTTAATTTTGCATCAAAATACTATAAAATGACCATCCACAAAGAAGGATATACCTCCATTGCCCTGTGCGTGTTACTGATATTTGTATCTAATGCGCTGATACAATTCTATTATCCCGATGCTCATACACTGAAATGGATCGTATATATATTATCATTCGCTCTTTTTGTTATCATCCTGCAGTTTTTCCGAAGCCCGCATTTTCATATCAATGTTGATGAAAAACAAGTGCTTTGTCCTGCTGACGGTAAAGTAGTAGTAATTGAGGAAACTGAAGAGCCCGAATTTTTGAAAGACAGGCGCATACAGATATCGGTATTCATGTCGCCTATCAATGTGCACGTTAACCGTAATCCAATAGCTGGTGTGGTAAAATATTTCAGATACCACCCGGGTAAATACCTGGTAGCCTGGCATCCCAAATCATCCACAGAAAATGAGCGTACTACTATAGTTATTGAGAATAGCAAGGGTATACCCGTATTGTTCAGGCAGATTGCCGGGGCTATGGCACGCCGTATTGTATGGTATGTGAAGGAGGGCGACAAGGTAGATCAGGGCCAGCAGTTTGGCTTTATCAAATTTGGCTCAAGGGTGGATGTTTTTCTGCCATTAGGCACGAAGATAGATGTAGGCCTGGGCGAAGTTGTAAAAGGCGGAAGAACCGTGTTAGCTACGTTATCAGAACCTGTTGTGGTGAAGGAAGAGCTGGTTATTGTGGAAGCGGCTGCGGCACCGAAAGCTAAAGTTGCTAAGAAGAAAGTATAAAAATTGTCTGAACCTGAATTATCCGAATTAATGAATATGCAGAATTCGGATAATTCTAAAATTCAATAAATTCTGGTTCAGACAATCACAAAAAAAGTCCTTCTGAATTTTCAGAAGGACTTTTATATTTTATGAATTCCCGTTTAGGGTAATTAAACTCTTTTTGATTTGATACGGGCTGCCTTACCGGTCAGTTCGCGCAGGTAGAACAATTTAGCACGACGTACTTTACCGTGGCTGTTTACTTCTACTTTATCAATATTTGGTGAGTTGATCGGGAAAATACGCTCAACACCGATACCATTTGAAACTTTACGTACGGTAAAAGTTTCGTTGTTACCTACACTGTTGCGTTGGATAACCACACCCTGGTAAACCTGTATACGTTCTTTATTACCTTCTCTGATTTTATAATGTACGCTAACAGTATCACCTGCTTTAAACGCAGGAAGCTGCCTTTTTTCTACTGATTGCTCTTCAACAAATTTTACTAAATCCATGATTTTAAGCTATTAAAGCGATTTTTAGCCCGTAAAAATCGGATTGCAATAATAGGGATTTTATTTTAAAATAAAAAGTATGATTAAAAAATTTCCACATTTTGTATTTCTATCCACAATCCGCAATTCAAATATATTACTTCAACAGGTCCGGCCTTCTGTTCTTTGTACGCTCCACAGCTTGTTCAAAGCGCCATTTTTCTATTTCGGGTGTATTGCCGCTTAGCAGTATATCCGGTACTTTATGGCCGTTCCAATCCGCAGGGCGGGTATAAACCGGGGCATCCAGCAAATCATCCTGGAAAGAATCGGATAAAGCAGAGGTTTCATCAGATAATACGCCGGGGATCAGGCGCACCACGGCATCCACCAAAACCGCAGCAGGAAGTTCTCCACCAGATAGCACGTAATCTCCTATGGATATTTCCCGGGTAACATAGATGTCGCGTATACGCTGGTCGATGCCTTTATAATGTCCGCAAAGGATGATGATATTTTTTTTGATGGATAGCTGGTTGGCAATCTGCTGGTTCAATGTTTCCCCGTCTGGCGACATGAAAATGATCTCGTCATAATCCCTTTCGGATTTTAGTTTTTTAATACAGCTGGCAAATGGTTCAATGGTCATTACCATGCCGCTGCCTCCGCCGTAAGGGTAATCGTCTACACTTTTTTGTTTGTTGGTGGCGTAGTCGCGCAGGTTGTGTACGTGTATTTCTGTTATCCCCTTTTTTTGTGCACGCTGCAAAATAGAGTGGGCAAAAGGGCTTTCGAGCAGGCCGGGCAAAACAGTAATGAGATCAAAACGCATGGCGCAAATATAATGTGCAGATGTGCGGATTTCAAATGTGCAGATTATCTGCCTTCTCCGGGTCTGTTAAACAGGCTCCTGATATAGTCCCAACACATTCCCAAATGGATCGCTAAAACGGGCTGTGATCTCCGGGGCGTCCACACCAATGGGCTGCACAATTTTACCGCCGTTGGTAATTACTGCTTCAATGGTTTCTTCAACACTATCCATCATGACGTAGATGAGCAAACCAGGCTCTGGTGAGGGCTTATATTCTGTGGTCCACATACCGCTTACAACCCCTACTCCGTCGTCAAAAGCTGCGTTGCCATGATTATCGCTCCTGATCGGCCAGCCGAATACCGCTTCATAAAAGTTTGCTGATTTTGTGATATCACCGGCGGGTATCTCCAGGTAACATATTTTGCCATTGCCCCCTCCCGGATGCTGGTAAAGGCCAAGCAGGTTGCCGGCCGGGTCGTTGAACCAGGCAATCTGCTCGTGGTCGCTTATGGGCATTTGTTTGACGATCTTACAGCCGTGCGCTATTATCTTTTCTACTGTTTCTGCTATGCTATCCACCATAATGGAAACCAGTATACCCGCTTCGGTACTGGGTTTGCGTCCTTTTACCCATGTTCCGCTCACTTCATTGATGCCGTCATCAAAAGCCAGGTGACCATCACCGCGTTTGCGGGTTTTCCATCCGAAAACCTCACTATAAAATGCAGCTGATTGACCAATATTATTTGCGGGAATTTCTACATAACATATTTTGCCGTTACCAAGGGTAGGGCCATTTTCGTTTTCCATATCAATCTCCTTCTTCAAGCATGAAGATTTCTTCTAACGGTTTATTAAACACCCTGGCAATTTTTAATGCCAGCACTGTTGAAGGTACGTATTTATTGCTCTCAATAGTGTTAATGGTTTGCCGCGATACACCCACCTGTTCAGCAAGATCGGCCTGGGTAATATCTTTTATAGCGCGTTCCACGCGGATATTATTTTTCATATTTACCCCTCCCGGCTTAATAAACGGTTGAGACGAAAGATCACCCACCTGAACCGAATAATGAAAAATATAAGCGGCACCCATAAATTCAATTCCAGCATGTGGGGCACATCTTCAATAAATATAAGGCTGATGATCAGCACCAGGTAGTTAATGTAAATAGCCCAGCGCAGCGAATCCAGCCGGATGTGCCAGATCTGCTCATCTTCTATCTTTTCCTTTGCAAAGGCTACAAGGAACAAACCTGCCGACATAATTAATGTCGTACAGATGAAGAAGAGATGCTCTCCAGCAAAGATACCCTGATCGCGTGGTTGCGGATCCATTATATTGATCATACCATGTGACCTGCCCAGTATACTTAGCGGAACGTGTAATATTACAAGGCCCCAGCCCAGGTAGCGGCACCAGTAAGGAAACAAAAAGTGGTTTTTCATAAAGCGAAAGTTCCTTTCATAGGTTTGTTAGGATTGTTTTTCCATAAGGCATAGCTAAAACGCAACACAAAGAACAATGCGATAGTGCCCAGGTTAAGGAACATCACCACCATAAAATCTAAAAAGTAAAAGAAAGTATTGGCCAGCAGTAGCACAGCATAATTAAAATACACGGCCAATTGCATCGACTCCAATCGCAACGTCGAAATAAATTCATCTTCATCACTGCGTTTGCTGTATCCCCAGATCAATAAACTAAGCGGTAACAATAGCATAAGCGTGGTTACCCAATCCTTTAGCTCAAAATCACCCTTGAAAAACCAGGAGCCTATGAGTGAGAAAACAACGAGAAGTAATAACGGAATAGAAATTAGCTGACCTATTATTTTGTACGGCTTTTCGGGCAGGTAGTACATTCTGCCAACCTGGTATTCGCCATTTTTGCTGTGTCGCAAATAGTAATACCTGGCTATGAAAATGAGCAAAGGGGTAAATAAGTTATAGATAGACATACCCAATACATCTGCTAAGCCGCTTAATGGATCTTTATCCAATTTGAGTAATTCGATAATTATTGCAACTATCAGCCAGGTGAAATAAATCGTATAGCTGATCAGCACCGACCAGTATAGCGCATTTTGCCGCATGCGGACGGTGAGCTCATCCTCCTTTTTCTCTTTTGAAAAGGCGATAAAGAATAAACCAATAATAATTAATAACAAAGCGAGTGTTTTGGTCAGGTCCTGGGAAACAGGATTGTGAAAAAACTGGCTCGGCCAAACAGGAAAACTAAAGCCTGGAATTTTATAATCGCGGTACAGCGCAAAATATCCTAATACAAAACCAGGTATAGCCAATAGCCAGCCAAATGGCCTAAATTGGCTTGGGAAAAGAAAACGTGATTTCATGACTTGTAAAGTTTAATTTACCAAATGTAAAACAAACTTTACAAATGTCAAATATATTGGACAAAATATTTTTTAATACTTTCATTGTTAGCTAAGTGACAGCACGAACAAAGTCAAGAGTTGTTTTTCGTAACTTTGATATGGCAGCCGAAAAACCAAAGGTTAAGAAGAAAGTCCGGGCGGAGAAATACGAAGAAAAGGGTCACTTTGACGGGACGCTGGAGCAGATCATTGCCATTGCTGTGAAGCCTATTCACGGGAAGAAGAAAGAGGATAAGTAGTTTGTTTTGCTACGATAGCATTTTTTTATATTTTCTTTTTACCGAAGCAGAAGATTTAAAACAGTCAATAACGTTTTTCAGTTCGGCATCTGTAAGCTCTCCAATTATTTCGTAGTCAATTTCTTCAACTGGATAAATATCATTTAGCAGTTCTACGCTAAAGTCATCAATCCATTGGCCGTATAGAAAAGTGTCTAATTGGAACGACCAATTATTTTTAGTAATTACTGAATTGGCTTTGAAAACATAACAATTTATGCAGCCTTCGGGTATCTCTATACACCCGTGCTTTATTTCAATATTTCTCGGTAGATGATCTACGCTTGATGGTAAACTTGCAAGTATTGCAGTATCGTCTATTACTTTTAATACTAAAAAATATTTTGGTTTTGAAGCGGCACCATCTTTAAAATAGAATGGATCAAAATAAATGAGATTTCCTGCAACGTACATTAAAATTTCAACCTTTTAGAATGATCTAAAAAATCTTTATGGCTTTTAAATAGGGCTATTTTTTGATCATCGCCCTCAATTAATTGAGACAAATCTATTTCAACATCGGAGGTATTAGCTGATCCATTGTCGAAATGCTCTAAAAGACCATTTTTTTGTGCAGTAGTATACCAAGGAGAATGTTTTCTATGCGTTATAGCAATAAGTCTATCAGCAGTTAAGCTCCCATATGCCTTTGTTATGTCATTTAATAACTTAAGCTCTAAATCATTAAATTCATCATCGTTAAACTTTCTTTTTGCTTGCACAAACACACCATTATCGGAAGAAGTTTTAACAATAAAATCGTCAAGCAAGTAAGGTTCAGAAGAAATTTCGGCATATAAATCTCTCGAAACCGGGCCAAGTTTCCAAACATCAAAACGAATATTAAAAAAGGGAATACCGTGTTTTTTCACTGATAATTCCTCAATTAAATATATCAATTTAAGAAGTTTAGTTTTAGAGAGAGGTCTAATCCTATCACATAGGAATATAATAGCGTTCCCGAGCTTTGCAAGCTGATCTTTTGTATATATGCTACTATTATAAGAGTACATGGGAATTACTAAGGAATTTAGTACGTATATACAAATATAATCAAAAATAATTGATAAAAAAACTGCGAAGGTAATAAAATTTACTTATTCAGGAAAGGATAGTTGAGAAGTAGCAATTATCAACATAAAAGACAACGAAATGGCATTGTCATCCAATTGTCATTTGCGCTTGTCCCATCTTGCATAAAGTGTCCAGTATATTGGACACTATATACCACTTGGGACAAAGATTATTTTTCAACAATTAAATTCCGGAATTATAAATAGCCTCACCAATTACCTGTAGCAACTTTTCATTGAACACATTGGGCACTGGACTGATTACATGCCAAGCATTATTATAGAATTGCAGTGTATGCTCTCCTATTTTAGTCCTGATAATATAGAATTTATCCCCACTGGCTATAATTCTTCTAACCACCATGAAATGTGTCTTTTTATTCCACCCGTAGGGTATATTATAAGTTGTGGTATTTATATCGTTTGGCATTTAGCAAAAATGCTAAAAGTTTTAGTAAAAATTAGTCAATATTTAATATAAAAAAAAGCTATTTGTTATGTGGCTTATCTTATTCAATTGATAGTTAACAACTTATTTCTTAAACTATATTTGCCATAATAGTGTTTTTTTCTACCTTTGCACTTTTTTATATAACTTTTTTGTTATATTTTTGTATAAGTGTATAATGGGGGTTTGGGGGTAGGTCAAAAGAAATATATCTCGTTACTACTGATAAACCATAATGGCAAATACTAAAAGAAGTAGACCTTCCATTTCAAAAGCTGATAAAAATTGGTATTCTGATCAAGAACTATCATTAATAAAAAAAGCCGCTTTTGACAAAGGCTTTGAGCATTTTACTCAAACACATTTAAAGGAGTATTCTCAAAATATATTCAAAATTCAAAATAAAGCTTCTGAGTTCTTTAATGTAGTATCACAAAATTGTGGTATTAAATTCAAACAAATTCGATTAAAAGCATCTTCTATTAATGCATTTGAGTTAATATTTTTAATGCAAGA
>Ga0307510_10002523_pt1 | contig 20867 bp, 18 predicted proteins | sample 12_EM_MG_FD_207224 | JGI IMG/M metagenome (GOLD analysis project Ga0307510, IMG submission 207224) | Populus trichocarpa ectomycorrhiza microbial communities from riparian zone in the Pacific Northwest, United States - 12_EM | ecosystem: Host-associated > Plants > Roots > Unclassified | place... | reverse complement strand
GGAGGCATTGTGGTTGAGGGGTGGTTGATCGGAGAGGTGGGGTTTTTTGAGGTGTCGCTTGGTAACCACCGATCGGACGGATACTTTTGCCCTAGTACTTTACAATATAGTGGATTCTTAGATTTGTATACCAGTATCTGTAGTTAGGCAAAAGGGCTGTGTTTAAGATTTTTACTACACTTAGGATAAAGGATGCTTCATGTTATCTTAGCTGGTTTGAGTCATAATAGGGACGGATCCACAAATTATGTTAACATTTTCTGTGTCAGCATTCCGGACGGGAATCTCTGGTTATAATCGAAGGATGTCTACAAGGCTATCACAACGTTCCAACTTTCCCCACATTGTGTCTACGTGTAAAGCGATCTATTGAACCTTTTCTCCGTATTATTTTTTGAAAGAGGACTTATGTACCAACTTTTAGAAGTGGCGGCACGATCGGGTAGGTTTGGTGATAAGGAGAAGGATAAATTTGTAAAAAATAGGCTATGATGGTCGGAGTAACTTGGGTCCTTATTCTTTCAACATCGCCAGCGGTGTCCTATATATACACAAAGTTGACTACACGCAGTGTTCCCAGCCGTCCGAGGGCTGCCAAGAGCCCCGGACGGGACGGGACGGCAATCTGTACCCCCGCCGCGGCGCTTTTTAGGTTTTCCGGGTGGATCCTTAGAGTGTTTGTAGCATTGACATTAATAGAGTATATTTTGCATCCATGGTGAACGGACTTGAGAATTTCTTCCCATCCTAGCATCTCACTCATCGAGGGAGTTAAAATGTCGGACGACCGTTGGAAAGTGGAACCATCCACAACGCCCCCGCGCGATTATCAGCGGGCTTTCATTACCGGAAAACGCACGATGTCTACCAAACTCGGGTCATAGCTGAGAAATACATTCACTCCGGCCACCCCAAAAGCTCATAAAAGTCACCCACGTCGATAACCGGCTATCCTATTCCTCGGCCGAGGGAATCTTTACCCAGGGCTGCTGGAAACTCAAAAAAGAAATCCCCCCCTGCCAAACCTATTGAGGTTTTGTAAGCGAAAAAAAAAAAGGTTCGATAAATACCCCAGCCCCAAATTGCGCTTAACCCTATTTAGATTCCAGCCTGTTCCAGTGTCGGGAGGGTCTAACACTACGAAGAGAAGTATGATATGATATGACAAACAAATCTCGAGCAACCAGACTGCAAAGACTCGCCAAATCTCGCAACTCCAGAGCCTCACACCGCCCAAACAAACTGAACAATGAGTGGGGCTCTATCCCTTCGCCTGAGCGAAGAGACCGGCCGAACAACGCCCCGGTTTGAGACTCGCGTAATCAACCATCACTTAAGTTACCCAAAGAAAGAAGTGCCTAAAAACAACAGGGTATATTTTTACAGATATTTACCGCATATTTTAGTTCCCGGGCGCTTCTTGCCCGGGACTAGTAGGGAAGGATAATTCCTCGCTCAAGTGGTTCCTGCAAACAAGATCTTTCGACAGGCCTAGGCAACAGTTTAGGTTGCATGGCGCCATCTCCCCTCTAGTACAGAGAACCCTAACCCGTGATCGATTCTGCCCCGATACATCATTTACAAGAGTCTCCTTACCCGGGGCAGTGTTGGATGACAAGAGAGGGTTATGGAGTATGATAAATAATTATGCGGAAAAAATCTCATGCAGAGTAACGTGCTCTTATATAATAATATTTTACTTTAATACAAGGCAGCGGCAATGTTCCTAATAGCGCTAGAGTCTCAACTAGTATCCTACTAAACTAAGGATAGAATCACATCCTATCACTCGTATTTCAGTTGGGTTCGGCGGGAAGCGATAGTAAATTACCATACCGCAAGGGAAAGCACCATACGATCAGGTAAGCTTACCAGGACCTGTTTGTCATGAATCATCAGATTATAAACTCAGATCTTAGTATGATACTCATCATTTCCAGGGATGCTAATCCTAGCCGATATTTTGCTAGATCAGTTCTTCGGGGTTCTCAACCTTTCTTTTTTCTTAAAGTTAAATTCACGGAAGTTCTAAGTAAAAGATAGAGTGAATGAGAAATCATTGAGGAATCTCAGCGCAAGTGGCCTTTGTAGAATCAATAACAGGGAAACAAGAGGATTAGAGAACTTATATAACTTACGGTGGCCCAGCTTTGTGTAACAGACTTTGTTTAAGCATATGCCAAATACTTACCATTAGGGTAGTATACCCCAAAGGCCAGAGGTTAGACTACTTCAACGTGACGTAAACGTATTAGATGGAAGGGGAATGGAGGGTAAGGATGTACTAGAGCAAAATTAACCACGATGCAGATGGCAACTATAGTTGACCATTGTTCGGCCCCGACCGTTCCGCTTGTATAGTACAGCCGCCCAGAAGGGGTCATGTTGAAACGGAATTTATCTTTACCCGCGGAATGGACCTTGCCTCTACCCAGACTCTAATTGAGCAATCTCCTCATCCTTGGTCTACGGAAATCCCGGCGAAAGGGAAACCCCGTTGCCCGACTACTTTTATCAAATGATTGCGCAAACATTAAAGGTGTGGCGGGTAAGTCAATACGAGCCCCCTCGCCCAAAGCCGGATAGGGGGAACGGATAAGTAGTGAATTATGTGATCAACGGGCCGGACTGTACTATTAAAATGACAATATCAATCCATCATTTACAGGGCGAAATGAGGAAGGGGCGGCGATCCAACAGGCAGCACAAATAAAAAAGAGCGATGATAGATGAGGAGGATCTATAATTGAAAGTCGAGACACGAGTGTATGAAACACAACAAAGGTTGAGAGGGCAAAAATGAAATAGGAAAACACCCTCCCACTTCTTCACTCCACTTACAACGGAAGCTTGAAATTCTTCACTTGATCACAGAATTAAATATCCAGGAGATTTCCGATAATTATGCACATGCCCTACGTTCCGAAGACATGACATATTCAGTGACGAGAGAACTCGCGAGCTTAGGAATAAGGACTGAGCCAGAAGGGAAAGAGAGAGTATGTTAGTGAGGAGTGTTAGGGCCGGATCGTGGGCTTTAAAGGGTCGGGGAAGAGGTGGAGGGGAGATGATAAGGGGGCTATAGAGGAAGGCTATGGGTAGGGGTATAACAGATACCCGTCGTCAAAGATCTGGAGGGCGTAAAGAGGGTGGCAATTTGTCGGCCTGGCAAAGGCGGGGGATTTCCAGGCTCGCAGTAGACCCGCCGCACCTCTGTCCATATGGAGACGCATACTAGAGTGGTGTATGACCATCATTGTCTGGGCTGTTGGGATTGACGTCTACCCGGTCCAAAGGTTGCTTCACCACTCGATCATACCCACAAGCTGCAGCTTCGATGAGGGGTGTAGAGCCATGGTTGTCTGCCTTGGCAGGGTCGACGTCTTCCTGCTCCAAAAGCTGCTTCACCACTGGCTCGTGCCCCTTAGCCGTAGCCCACAAAAGCGGTGTCCTGCCCTCATTGTCTGGTTTGTCAGGGCTGACATTTTGCCGGCCTAAAAGCTGCTTCACCACTGACTCGTGTCCCCGAATTGCAGCAAACGAAAGTGGTGTCCTGCCCTCATTGTCTGGTTTGTCAGGGTTGACGTCTTGCCGGCACAAAAGCTGCTTCACTACTGAATCGTGCCCTTTGTACGCAGCCCACGAAAGTGGTGTCATGCCCCGATCATCTGGTCTGTTAGGGTTGACGTCTTGCCGGTCCAAAAGCTGCCTTACCACTGACTCAGGTCCCTTAAAGGTGGCCCACAAAAGTGGTGTCATGCCCTTATTGTCTGGCTTGTCAGGGTTGACGTCTTGCCGGCGCAAAAGCTGCTTTACCACTGACTCGTGTCCCGTAATGGCAGCTAAAAAAAGCGGTGTCGTTCCCTCATTGTCCGGTTCATCAGGGTTGACGTCTTGCCGGCCCAAAAGCAGCCCCACCGCTGACTCGTGTCCCCCTGTGGCAGCCCACAAAAGTGGTGTCCTACCCACATTGTCTGGTTTGTTGGGGTCGACAGCTTCCTGTCTCAGTAAGAGCTCCACTGCCGCTTCCTGTCCCCCCCTCACGGCCCACCCGAGTGGCGCCATGCCAGCAGAATCACCCTGGTTGACATCACAGTCACTCATTCCTAAAAAAGCAGCCATAACATCAACAATCCCGAAGAAAGATGCACAATGCAGTCCACCGAACTGCGAAGGAGCACCGACTTCCGGGAAATCATACCGATCCAATATTTGCTCAAAAAGTGCATTAGAGGCTACGTGATTTTCATACTGGTCCAACAACTCCATTGCAAGCAATACCGCGCAATCTGAAAGTTGTCTCTTTGCATGGGTGCCCCAATATCGCGAACAATATTTGAGGAAGGGCATGCTTGAGAGGTCGGGTTGGGGTTTGGCTGGAAGGACCTTGGCTTGATCCGAATTTAGATAGGTTAAGCAGGTTTCCGCAATCACTGAGTGAACTCCGGGGAAAAAGTTAGGATGAGTAGAGAGGTACTCGCGAAGCGTGTGGTGAGCTAACCGGAAGGTTGAGGCTTCCTTATCTACCGCGACAAGTCCTTGACAGCAGTTGAGCAACGTCTCCGTCCCAGGCACATTGTCATTACTGAAATGGGTTGATCCAATTTCCACAGCGAGTGCATGACACAGTTCATCTACCAGTAAAGGCCTTTCCGAATGGCATATCCACATTAAAGCGGCCATAGCAAGTTTCGGTTTCCCCCCTTCTTGAGCTCTTATCCGTTCCAGTGTTGCCGTATATGCATCTCCCAACCCTAACCCAGCTCGCACCGCATTCAGCATATTTCGCCTCTGGTGGATTGTCGTCTCTCTCATGATTGTTTCGACCTTGAGGGAAGCTAGCAGGAACCTGTATTTCCACCTATTAGTATACGATTCACCATAGTTTCCTAGCCCTCCGCTTATACGTACGTTTCAGAGATTTTTTCCGGAATGCTCTTCATAATATCATTCTCTAGAAAACTATCCATCGCCTCGGGAGTTGTATCCTTCCTCAGCCTTGCGCGCAGATATGTGACTATGTCGTCGTCTCTAGGTTTTATGGATACACTCATCGCTCCCCCACATAGTCCCCTCTCGACCACCCCCCGGATATGTGACCTTCCGGTCATGAACATCCGAGTATTTGGCGATCTCTGGAGAATTTGTCCTAACGCATCAAGAACCTCAAGTTGATGAGCCGGAACACATTCGTCAATAGCGTCAATGCAGATGAATGTCCGTTGTAAAGATGTGACAGCTGCACACATCTTCACAATATCAGGCAGTTGCAGTCTCCGCCCGCCAATCGCCTTCTTCTGACTCCGAAATTTCTGCACTATCTCCTCCGGAATTGCTCCTAACCCACTCACAAGCTGTTTGAGTAGGGAGCCTAGCATATTCGTCGGAGACTGGGCCCCCCGGGACGCGAAGTCATAGTAAAAACAAGCGACCACCATATCCTGTTCCATGACCTGGTCGCATAAATAATCTATTACCACAGAACTAACATCGTGACCTATCAGCAATAATGTCCCTTGTTCCTCATTGATCTCGTACCAGATGTAGCTCTTGCCAACCCCTGGGTCTCCATAACAGAACAAACTCGCATGACCAGATCCATCATTCTCACTACCATCATACCAGCTTCTAAACTCCTTCGTTCCCAATAACCAGTTTCCTACACCACCCACCCGTTGCTCACAAATATCCCGATGTGCTACCTGGGGCTCTAAGGGCGACAACCAGGCTAGGATTTTGGACTCATCATCGGCGGCGATAAACGCAATGACATTGTTATAACTATTCGACACATTAAAAGAATCGATGTTATCTGTAAAAACTCGAGACATCTTGTGTTTTTTTTCGCCGGTTCAAACACTGTAGAGAAGGCAGAAGAGCTCCGGATCGGTTGAAAAAGTTCCAGTTGGTTTAGGAAAAGAGGGGTTCATCGCTCAGCCCTGCAACTAACTTATGATAACTGATTGCGACCCAATCACATGACCATGAATTTGTGAAACCACCGCCGTTGCGCTCTTAGTTCCACTTGCGCGAGAACGGGGACAAGGCTCTACTGTACTCGCAGAAGAACCACTCCGTTCGCCCCCAGCCAGCCGCGTTGCTCTCCGATAAGAACAGCGAATATCCCAAAACCCTGCTTAATCGTGCCAAGGTGGTGGCGTCCACCACCCCCGGTCGCTCGCAAACTCGCGACCCAGGGGCACTCCAGAGGAGTGCCCGACAGCTCAACGATAATTTCAAGCTCAACGATAATACTCTAAGAATCTACTATACACAACGGCGTCTACGCCCCTCCCTCCGAACCTCAACACATAAAACCCTCATTTGCCTCTTCCGACTATGGCGCAAGTTTCTCAGCCTCATCCGGAAGTCCTTTGCTTCCTTCAAAAGTGGTTTCCGCTCATCACTTTGTGCTTTTGCCATCGCAGCTTGAGCCCGACGTAGTGCTATTTCTGCCTTCTGTAATTCGGCCTCTTCCTTTTGCTTTACCATACTCCGGGCTTGATGGGCGTAGAGGACTCCCCCCTTCTGAACAATCCGCCGAGATTTTTGCCGTGCTGCTCGTACCTTTTCTGCTGCCTTTGTCTGACCAAGATCGGCAACTGCCTGCTCTCCTGAGAGTGCCTGCACCATACCACCCCTCAAAACCAGCCCAAGCTGCTCCTGAAATTCAGGTAATAGATTTAGATTGGCAGCCAGTGTCTGTAAATCATCTCCTTGTTGTTTTAGGGAAAGAGAGGTAAGTGGAATTGGGGGTAAGGTGGTTGCAGAGTGAGGTGGGGTAGTAGCTGGGGCATCGGACACCAGAGTTTCGCGTAACTTGGTGAGGACTGCATCCGGATTATATGGTACTAGACCAGTAGCGCGAAAGGCCGAACACACTGTCGCTACTTTAAATGTCTGCTGCCGAATTGAGTGGATAGCTGTAAGGAACTCAACTTTATCGAACTCTGCGCATCCTGTCCGAGTTGCAGCCTCTATAGCCTGCGTATGATAGTGCTTATAGGGTTGGAAAACAACCACATCGAGTGGTTGTAGTAAATGGCTCGAGTGCGGAGGGAGGCAGAAGGGGATAATCTTAGCATTGTCGCAGTACTCAATAAATTCTCTCGTGCAATGTGATCCGTAACCGTCCAGGAGAAGTAATCGATAGGCACCAATTTGCCGTCGCCGAGAAAAGAGATCAAAATGAGCAAGCCACTTCATAGTCAAGTGATCATTCGAGTATCCAGTCTCCGATACAGAAAGACAGTAGTCATCAGGTATCTTAGTTTCTGTATACCAGTGCTCTTGATGAATAATACCAGGTATGATTATCATAGGTGGTAAAACATGACCATCTGCACTGATAGTTTCACAAACAGTAACCAATTCACGGTTTGTGGAGCTTCCTAGATAGGCTTGTCTAGTGGGATCACGAGTGATAATCCACTGATCTCTTCCAATCCCTATCCGGAAGCCTGTTTCATCGAAATTGTATCGATCACTGGTCTGAATGCCATATTTATCGCACACATTTGCATACCGGCCAAACCAATCTAAGATACACTCTTCATTATGAGCATTTTTCCGGTCCGAATCGATCGTATACTGCTTTCGGATATGGTATTCTGGATGCCTGTCCATGAAGCGCCGAGCCCAATGTTCTCCAACTAATGGTATGGGTAATGATTGGTCACTATGCATCTGCAGAAGAATTGCATTTGCACATCCACGGATCATATGCAGACGCGCCGAGGTCCCAATCTTGTCTAGCCGGTCTAGATACTGGCAGACAGCAAGCTCTTCCTCTTCCGTCAGCTTCCTATTCACTGATACTCTCTTCTCCTTCGATCCCCTCCCATTCCATCGCGCTCTGAATCGTTGTGGTGGAAGATCAAACTCTCGTGCTGCAGCTGCCAGATTTGGACTTTTGACATTTCTTCGTAAAAGCTCTGTGATTGCCTTCTGGATCCGGGACTCTACAGACCCATAGGACTCTTTCAAACTGACTATACCCATGGATGGCATAATTTCGCTGTGGTGTGGTGGAAATCGTGGATTTCTATCGGTAGATATTTGAGTATTATCGTTGAGCCTGAAATTATTGTTGAGCTGTCGGGCACTCCTCTGGAGTGCCCCTGGGTCGCGAGTTTGCGAGCGACCGGGGGTGGTGGACGCCACCACCTTGGCACGATTAGGTGACTTCAAGCATTGGAGCGATATGTCAGTCTGAAATGCATCCGGACACCACGCATTGACGTTCTTCTGGGCCATTACAACAGCTCGATCCCAGCATTTCCTGTAATTAAATCCATGAAGCGAAACATTAACCGAAGTTAAGAGGCTAGTGTTACCGTATGGGAGGGATAAGGTCTTTATCCATCATTCCGTCCCGTTATGCCCGAGAAACCTAATTAAGAAAATAGCCATACAAGTATCTAGAAATATTCTTCATCTGCTAGAAACGAATTACTCGAGTGTTGAACTGACACATTCGACACAGTCTCATTGTTGAGTGTAAAGTTCGTAAGGTACGGGCAACCACCCTACCGTAGTTATATTATGGAGAGCATAGGACGGCGTTGAGGGTAAACCAATGGTTGCGCACACACCTTTGTCCTATTCTCCTATTGTTAGGGGCCGCGCGCACCTCAGAATGAACAAGTTCCCTCCACCTCCACCTCCGCCCACCCAACAATTCCACGTTTGCAAGAAAGAAAGAAAAAAAGAGCCATCAAACCTCTCTCGCACCCGGTGAATCTATCAAAGAAGCTTAGCCCAATCCCGGTGTGCGGTGCAACACCGGTAACCAAGGACCAAAGCAATGACTGGCGCCAACGCCGGACGCAAAGCCCACCCCACACCGAGAGCACCACAGCCCGGAAAGCAGGAGGAATGAAAACGCTATTAAACGACCCATCATGGGCGAGTTTGAATTTTCAGAATCTATGCCCATTTCTGCCAGAGGTTAAGCCGCCAAAATGTACCTCTCACCCGCGACACTCACAATGTCCCTATTCGCCCTCCTATCGCGAGCGGCCAACGTGCCCAAGCAAACCGGCGAGAACCCTTTCACATACCCGCTCAAGGACGACCTGGTTGGCGGCGCTCAGCTCGCCAACCTCACTTGGAGAGCGACGACAAAGTCCACCATAACCATAAACCTTCTCAAGGGCGACCCGAAGAATCTTGACGACCTGGGTGCAATCGTTGGGTTGCTAGATAATGATGGGTGGTACGAGTGGAAGGTTAGCAAGTACCTCGAGGACAGCAGGAGCATGCCTAAGGGACATATGTACGGGCTCAAGATTATCAACGATGAGGACGAGGGGTTTGAATATAGTCCGCCCTTTAAGTTGCGAGTCCCTGGGAGTATGTTCAAGAAAGGTTCTGCGGCGAAGGGGAAGGCAAATTCTACTCGGCCGGAGCCTCCCGAGAGGAGGTCGAATTCAAGGGAGGGAGTGGAGCGGATGGGTTAGGGGTGGCATTTTTGAGGTGGTTATTGAGGGATTGGGGATTGATATTTGGAGTTAATAGGGACTGGATTAAGGGGGTTACGGGCTAATCCCATTTTGAACGGAACTTAATTTAATCGTACGAAAAGTGCCCTGTCAGAAGGCTGGGCGGGGGTCGGCCCGAGAGCGGGATAATTTGTTAGTTAAGACTTTCTTCTTGCTCTGATACCCCATGTTTACCTTATGCTATCATCTCTCAAAATCCTGGTATAGTCTCAGCCAACATCTACCGGGATCTGTTGCATCGCTTCTCTGTTTTATCTTTAACTATTAATATCTACAATACTCGGCACTCCTAGAAACCGCCGGTAGAATGTATGAAAGGATTTGGAGGGAGGAGGAATAAGGGAAGTTACCCGGCATGGGTATGCAGAAAGGACGTTATCTTACTCCACCGGTTGCAAAGTCTCTTTTATCGATTTACTCCCGGCGAGAATGGTCCAGAGACAACGGGCGCAACCACAATTCCCCAGCATACCATCCATCAAAATACCACGACAACTCAGGTCAATACCACAGTCAAAATGGGGGGCCCTATTGTCAGATTCAGTGCCCCTAGAGAGAGAGAGAGAGGGATACAAATATATGGTCCGTCGGCAAAATCAACCGCGCATCAACGACCGATAGCAACGCAGCCCTTGTTCTCCCTGTGAACTTTCAACACTACCTGAAGAAATCCCTCTAGATCAATTTGTACTATGTATGCTACTATGTACCCACATTTTTAATTTGTATTGTTTTTTTGTTGTTTCATGATGGTGGGGTTGGTGGTTGGTGGGGGAGTGCCGTTGTCATGGCCGAAGTTCTTCCCCCTGCTCGGCGCGCGGTCAATTCTGTCCAGGCAGGCCCTCAGTGTTAATTGTCAGTACTTGCGGGTTCGAAAAGTATCCGAGAATCTCGGCATTTCTTGGGCCTAAATAGTGCCAAGATTCTCGGATACTTTTGGAATGGGCAAGTATTCTTGTAGTTGTGGGTGCGATTCCACGGTGCCACGGCTGAAAATCGGCGAAAGCATTTCCTTCGATAGCCACCAGATCCAAATGATATGATACGGCCAATTTCCCACTCCCACAGCAGCACACTTTCACTCTGGGAGTAAGGCTTAGTGTATTTTATTTTTGGTTGTTGAGATTGCCCAAACTATTATGGCTGGTATTAAGCTGGGGTGCTAGAACTTGGTTGCGGGGTGCAGGTGTTCGCGTTATTTTGACACCCCAGGGCACTACTAGTGCCGTATTTACTCGCTAGATCCACAATCGGCCTTCGCAATCCGAGACAAAACACCGCAAGAAGGAATAGAGTTTTCCGCACACAGAATAGCTTATTTAACCTAGTGCTGTTGGATCCCATTAACTGATATTCGTGATTTTGTTAACCGGTTCCAAGCCTACTGTAGTTTAGACCGTGATTTCTATTGAGACCCGGGGTGGTGGATCTGGCGACAAAAGTCCTGTCAAGTTGTGGGTTGGGTTACCCTGCTGTGCTTGATCGGGCCTGGTCAAGACGGGCGAGGCAGGAGCTCGGACAAACAAAAATCCACCCCGTGAAGGCTCATGGTATCGTATCTGAGAATTACACGTATCATAGAAATATCGCCTGTTCCTCTATCATACCCATTGGCCAATAAATAACTGACCCTCGTCATTCCGGGCTCGAGTTTCATGCTCAGGATCCCCAGCCCCCTGCTGCAGTTCGCGCCTGGCCACAAAAGCTATCGCCAAGTCAGGTGAAGGTAGGGCAGGGTTAGGGTTGAACGCCAAGACCAACAGTTCCCCAGCGTCATCTTCACTCCCACCAAAACTCATAACCATCTCCAACCCTTTCAGCACTCATCAAACGTCCATCTGCCATTGCCGATCCTCATTGTTTCAACCCACGGTGACGCCCTATTTGGCCATTCGTCGCCTGTTGCCTCAGGCGGCCGTGGTCAATCCTTTTTCATAGGTAGGTTTTATCGCGTCGCAACTTGGCGCGCCTGTTGAGGTTCGCAGGGCAAGGTTTTAGGACTCGCGGTTGCCGTTATTCACTCCCTGCCTTCCCTCCTATCAATTCATGATGGGTGATTATTTTTCCGGGCAGTTTTTCGTTTATCTCTTCATGTTTGCTTTCTTCGCTGTCCTCATCATATACTTTCTCCTTCCCTCATTACCCACCCTTCCTCATCACCCTTTCCATTTTCCATTTGTGCATCACCGTCTAACCATGTCGTCGTTCACCGCAGCCGTTGATTTTATTTGCGGACCTTTGGCCTCCTACATCACCACAAACCGCGCCCGTACCGCCGAAGCCCCGCGCACGGGTAGCATCACCGAAAATCATCTTTCCGCGAGCGAAAAATCTACTTCCAGCCCCGACTCCGGCAGTGGTATCGACTACAAGTATTCTGGCAACTATCGGCAAACCGGGCCCAACCCTCTCCTAGGATCACTTGCTATCTCTTCTTTCCATAGTGCGACGGCCAAATCTGTGGATCGTATAGGTTCAGCTAAAGGTTTTGGGCCTACTGATCCTGACTCCCTTACCGATCCGGACACAAAAGTTCGATCGGACCAGAGTTCTGGATTCTTTGGATCCTCCCGCTCGAAGCGTCCCTTTGCTATCCCGTTTGTTAGCGGTCTTCAGTCCAAGCTATTCGCGGTTACTGGTATTGGTGCTTTTGGTGGTCCGAAGGGAACCAACCCAACCGAAGGCCAGTTGTCCAGTGAATTTATTCTCAGCACTGCGGAAAACCCCGCTTCCTCCAGGGCTACTGGTTCTTCCGTCTTACCTTGTTCTATCGGGCCACCTTGTGGCTCGCACTCAGTCAACGCAGCTGGTTTGTCTGCCCTAGGGTATCGGGTACTACACGAGCTAACTCTCTGCAAGCTTTCCCTTCTCCGAGATCTCAGTTACCTTCGACACTTTGTCCCCAACTCTGCAGATCTGAACTTTCGTCCGTTCCTGGAACCCGCAACTCAAGTCATCCATCTATCGCCTCCCCGCCTATCACAGAGCGACATACAATTGGCATCGCCTCTTTAAAAGGACCCTTCGCCAATTTCGTCCACCTACCACCGCCTCTTCCCTCAGACCAACTGTATTCAACCTCACCCCGCTCGGCCCCACATCGGCAATCAGCTCCCAGAACTACACGCACCCCCACGCTCAACAACGAAATGGCCGACCCCGCTCTCACCGGCTCTCCCAAGTCCACCGCTACCCCCAAGAACATCCCCTGGAATCGCGTCTATGAAATCCACACCTCGCAGCTACGCGGCCATCTCCGCTTCCTTAAGCTCCTCGCAGCAAACAAGGGCCAATCCCAGCCCCTCACGCAATGCATCTCCCGCGCGGAGACCCTCCTCAAAGACGCCACAACCGCCGCTGCCGCATCTGGAATTTCGACAGCCGGACCAGTCCCAGCAAAGCCGGAGAAGCGCCGACGCTCCGTACGTTTCGAAGACGAAGTAGCCAAACAAGCCAAGTCAGGCAAGAAGACTAAAACGGCTCATAACCCAACCCAGAGACCGAAAATGCGACATGCAAAACCTTCCGCGGCGCAGATTGCTGCGTTGTCCAGTGCGCTGGGAAAGAGGGCGCGGGATGAACCTAGCGATTCCGATGATTCTAGTATTGGGGACGCTGTCGGCGGCGGGGAGGTTATCAAGAAGAAGGTCAGAAAGGAGTATTACACTCCAGGAATGATCTTGGAATTTGAAAGCAGTGATGATGATGAGGATGACGAGGAGTTTGCTCCTTCAGACGGGGAGGGGGGGGAAGAGGAAAAGTTGGGGGCCAGTAACGATAACGATGAGGATGAGGATGATGCTGGAGAGGAGGAGGAACATGATCCTTCACCCTCACCCGAGGTGGACCGGAAAAGGTCTAAGGACGGGGGTGTGTCGGGAGGGCGCGCTGCGGATGGGGACGTCGGTGGTACGCGCACAGCCAAGGAAAGCGTCGAGGACAACACTACCGCAGCTAAGGATGTACCCGAATCTAGCAAAAAACGTAAAGTGGTTGTTGTCAGCATTCCGGAGCGGGCTGTACCCTCGACAGAGGAGGAGAGGGAAGCTGGCAGAGGGAAGAGGATGAAGCCTTCGTGAGGGATGCAGTCTGATGGAGGCGGGAGTCGTGGAGGGAGTGGGGGGGGGGGAGGTGCCAGACGGGAACGGCGAGGGATTAGAATGTTCTCATGATATTTTTCATTTTTGTACGAAATTGGAATGTGGAATGAGGTCACGAGATTGTACCTGGTGGGATGACGATACGATTACTGGCGCAATGATGTATGGGATCTTGTATTATACCCACTTCTTTTAGGCACCCGTGTTTATACACAATCCACAATCCCGTCGGAGCGGGGAATAAAAATATTCTGAAACCACGCACTCCTTTCACACATCTGTCTTTATACAATCCCGTGGGAGCGTGAAGCATAAGTATCCCGGAAACCACCCACTTTTGTAATGAAATCCTACAAAATTTGAATCCTCAACCCCGAATCGCAACCTCCAAAAGTTGCCCAAGACCGACAACCGCCCAAAGAAGGCTAATCCACAAGACGAGGCTTAAGGCACAAAATATACCAACACAGAAACCCTCATACACGCGCTGATCCTCTCTAAGGTCCTCCAGGCAGCAGGCCAAGCGGTGGTGCATCTTCCTCTGGATTTCAGCCCCAACCAAGAAGCCAGCAGCACCCGCAGACGTGGAAGCGATGGAGGTAGAAGCAGTGAGCGGAAGTTCCCGGGCGTACGTCAAGCGGTATCCTCCCCCTCGCTGCTGCTCCCCCACGAGCGGTTCCGGATCTTGGGCTGTAGTATTTCATTGGTCAACACCGCCAATACCCCCGCTATCGCAGGAGCACAATACCAGTGCGTTTACGGTTGCAATTATTCCACCGGTTGGATACCAATTCCTCCTCGCTGTTCCGCCGATCCGGGATGTCTAACCAGGCGGTCCCGTTTTCTGGTCCTGCGGGGTTTGACTGGAGGACGGCGGGGGGGGGGTCGGAACGCCGGGCTGGGAGGGGAAAGCCAGGAACGGAAACGAAGCCAAACTCGTTTAATTCGGTGCTTTCGGTCCCTTCTGGTATGGTGGGCATGCGGGGGCGGAAGGGTTTTGGCTTGAAGATGGCGTGGAAGAAGGCGACTATGCTATCCCACCATCCCCTGAAGGTGGGGAGCTTAAGTGGTAGTGGGGCCATTGGGGTAAAAGTGATTTTTCTTTGCGAGAGAAGAGGAGGTAATAGGTTTCGGGGTTATGGGAGAAGAGAAGGTAAGGCGGAAAAGAAGTGAGAGAAGGCGAGGGGTGAAGGGAGAGGTTTGTATATCACTGGAGCGGCGCCTGCGTTCTGGAAGGCTCACCAATCACTTGGCATCACCCACATCTAGCGTATGCCGTCTGGCAGTCTCCTGGTTTGCTGGCGTGAACGAGATGAAAATCTAGCGAAGAAGTATCAGACGAGACCGATTTGTGGTTATGGAATGCCATTCTATTCCAGGAATTGTAATTTCCTGGGCTGACGCCCTGAGGCTCTCTTGGCTTGGAAATGATCGAGCCGACGCGTTCCGTGTTTCCACCGCCCAACATCCAACACAACCGTGAACCCCTCCCCCGCAAAAAAAAAATTGTGACAGAAACACAGTAGTTCCAGCCATCTATACACAACGCCTCGATTGACACAACAGGAGATGCCTTAGCACAACTATTGCTCAAAAAAAGGTCCAATTAAGCCCTTAACCCTAACAAAATTATAATCAAAAACTCCCTGGCACTCTTGATTTGAACATCTAGGAGTTTTTTTCCCACTCAACCCAATGCCAAGGTGTCCCCGTTTGCGTCAATCGAAGTGTTGTTTACAGCCGACAGGAACAATAGCAAACATTTCCAAGCACGAGCCCTTCATTCTCCACCCTTACTAGCCACCATATTAATCTACCGTGGAAATTTATTACCATGCGATCACTCCCTTAGCACCAACAGAGTTTCGTTATAAAAACCCACCCACCTGCCTTCCCACTTTGCAAGTATTACAAAACAACCCCAAAACGCAGGCAAAGCTCTCGTTTTTATCAAATAGAAAGCGTGTATATACCTTACGGCCTAGCTGTGCGATAACCAGTCCCAACCCCCCCCCTATATACCCTCCACAGAGCCAACTCACTACAGTTGCAGCGATCAGGAGATAGACCAGGCTTCAAACAGTGAGGATATGTACATCAACGAGGTCAGCTCCTTGTCCCCGATCAAGCCCCAGCCACCCGGGAACAAGAACGAGATTTTACACGGGGAGAATAGTAACCTTTTTAAATGCGAGAGGTCTGATGTTAAGTATTTGGGGGCGGGGGCTTTGCATCGCCACAACATTAGAGGGAATAATGAGAGTAATGCTAGGAAGCATTTTTACTACGGAAAGTGTAGGATCGACTTTAAGGATGAGGCGAAGCGGCAGGGGCACATTATGCAGGGTTCCGAGCATGTGGTTTGTCGTGAGTGCTCTCAGGGGTTTCCCACCATTGGGGCACTGGAGATTTACTCGAAGCACGTGTGTTTTTAACCACCCTCCCCACCCTGGACGATATGGGGTCGCTTAATACTAGTATTAGGTCAATTAGCCTAGGATATCCACCACCGCTCATGGACTGCCAAGCTGTGATATTCTGTTCGGCTAATTTTCTGCCGTCGCCCCGCATGTTGAATCTGGACAGTGCCAGGGAAAGCTCCTAGCCGCTGACTTTCCTGACCTAATTAACTACGAGAACAATCCCCTCGCTAAGGAAGGCATCCCCACCGTCATTCTTGCTGGGAGAACTACCACTCATACCTGGCGTGTCGGGATTCTCCCCCCATGTTAAAGCTCCTCTCGCCGATACCCCAGGCGGCTTCAAGCCCGAGGAGCGCGCCCTGAAGGATTTCGTTAGCGTTCTTGACCACACTCTTCACGCCAAACCGACCAGTGCCCCTATGCAAAACCATGGAGAATGTTGGAACGAGATTTTGGGAGCCTACGATACAGTATATTTGCCCCCGCCCCAAGTGCAGGAATAAATTCCTTTATTCTACCGGGCTTAAAACCCATCTGGTGAGCGCCACTCATGAGAAGAAGTCTTTTCTGTAACATTCTCCCTATTTCTTCTAAGCATATTTTAATACTAACAGGTAGGTGGGTAGTTTTCCTACCTACTTCTTGTGTTTCGTCTCTTCGTTGGCTCTCATGCAACAGGCTTCACTTCTGCTCGCGGCCCCCCTCAAGACTTTGCTTTGGCAGCACTCACCCCAATAAGTCGGGAAATTCCTAACCGCCTAATACAAACTGGGTGCCTCCACTTGCATGCTGTCACTCCGCTGGGTTAAACCTTCATCACCGATCATTACCTTGGCATCACTTATTTTCAATGCTGGTGTTAATGCTAGTTTTGGGTATGCTTCAGTGCTTGGGCTTGTAGCTGGATAGGGGCGGGTGGTGGTGAAATGGTGGGGGCAAGGGATTAGAATGCTGTCACGACATGGCGTTTTTCATTTTTCTTGTACGAAATTGAAACGTGAGATGAGGTCACGAGATTGTGCCTGGTGGGATGATACGATTACTGGCACAATTATGTATGGGATCTTGTATTACACCCACTTCTTTTAAGCACCCGTGTTTATGCACAATCCACAATCCCGTCCGAGTGGGAAACAAAAAAAATATTCGGAAACCACGCACTCCTTTCACACATCTGTCTTTATATAATCCCGTTGGAGCGTGAAGCATAAACATCCTAGAAATCGCCCACTTTTGTAATGAAATCTGCAAAATTCGAGCCCTCAGCCCCAAATCGCATACTCCAAAAGTTGCCGAAGACCGAGAGTCGCCCAAAGAAGGCTGATCCACAGGAAGAGACTTAAGATGCAAAATATGCCAACATAGAAGCCCTCATACACCCGCTGATCCTCTCTAAGGCCTTCCAGGTAGTAGTCCAAGCGGTGGTGCATCTTCCCCTGGATTTTAGACCCAGCCGAGAAGGCAGCAACGCTCGCAGACGTAGTGATGATGAAGATGAAAACAGTGAGCGAGAGTTCCTGGCCGTACGTCAAGCGGTATTCTTCCCCGAGATGCTGCGCTCCCACGAGCGGTTCCTGACCTTGGACTACTTCATGTCATCAGTGCCAATATCCACGCTATTTATTACAGGAGTATCATACCAGTGCGTTTGCGGTTGTAATTCCATCGGTTTGATACTAATTCATCGTAGTCATCGCTGTTCTTCAGACCCGGGATGTTTAGCCACGGGTCTTTTTCGGGTCCTGCGGGTTTTAATTCGAAGACGGCTGCGGGGTCGGAGGGCGGGGTTGTGGATGGGGGGAAAGATGGGGTGCTCTGGTCTTTTAGCTCTATGCTGTCAATGCCTTCTGGAGAAGTGGCGAAGATTGGGCGGCGGACGGGGGGTTTGGATTTGAAGAGGGAGGTGAAGGAGGTAAAGAGGGTGTTGAGGAGGGTTGTGGAGTCGGGGTCTGCGAGGGGTAGTGGGGCCATTGGGATGGGAGTGAGGTTTTTGCTGTTGTGGTGGATGGTGTGGGTTCGGAAGTGATGATGATAGGAAAATGGGGGGTGGAAGGGAAGTTGAGGGGGAGGGGCAAGAGAGTGGCTCCTGCATTTTGAGGGGTTCATTGATTATGTCATGTCGGCCGGGTTTAGTGTAGGCTGCTATGGTAGTTTCCTGGTAGGCGAGTGTGAAAGTGTTTCGCTGGCCTGAGTGAGAAGAAATTACAGTAATTAAGGAAATGTTAGACGAGAGGGATTTGGCGTTGTGGACCGCTCTCCCATTCCAAAAGTGTCCCGGGGTCTTGGCGTTTTTGTGGCTGGGACAGCCCAATGACTTCCTGGTCTTATACCTTATGAAGTGGAATAATTGAACTTGTTGCTAGGATGCTGGACTTCCCTTTGCTGATAGGGTCAGGCACTTTTATGTTGTTTGATTTGTCTGGATCTGGGGTTGGGTTGATGACCTTTTGGTGTGGTTTTGCTCCCGGTCTGGAAAGGGGTTTTCTATGTCTTAGCGTGAGTTCAATTACTTGAGTTCTTAACCTTAACCAAAATTTCTTATAGAAGATCAGAGTGAAGTGATATTGACCTCTTGTTGGCGTATCTGGGAGTTCTTTGGTAGCGGAACTAGCTTATAATTGGATCTCTAAGACTGCTTTGCATACTGACTTGTGTTTCGGGGGAGTGTTGGGTTATCACCGAGAATAGGGTATAAATCTCTTGCAATTCGGGTGTCTGGTTGGTGTGGGAAATGCCTGCACTCGGGTATGCCTATGCATCAACAGATGGAAACGTAAGCCATGGAAAGACTTCTACTTTATTTTTCCCTCGTGCAGGTCCTTTCTTCGCCTATGTTCTTCCTTTCGGTTCGTCCCTTTCCTTAAGACTTTGCTCTGTGTGCTCTCACCTCCATCTACCACGAGATTTTAACCGCTTAAAGAACTGGACCAGGAAGTAGATCTGACTCGAAGGAGAATCGGTTTGTATGTTAATTTTAAATAACCATTTGCTACAAGAAGTTGGACAAAAGAAATCTCGCGAGTTCACCTCAAAAACAGGTGAGCATGAAATGGTGTACTGGCAGATATATCTCTTACTCTTCTGAATCTCATCTTATTGTTGCGCGCCGATTGATATTTCCATATTTCTACTACTTTGATGCTTTTTGACTGGTCCGCCTCTCTGTCTGATACACTTATCGGCCTAATACCTTAACACACACTCGGTGTCACCACTGGAGTCCTGCCACTTCGTTGCGTTAAACCTTCATCGCCTATTATTACCTCCTGGTCGCTTATTTTCAAGGCTGGTATTAAGGTGAGCTTCAGTGATTGCGATTGCAGCAAGATGAGGGGGCGTGCAACGGCAACGGCGAGGGATTAGTATGTTCTCAAGAAATTTTATTTTTTATTTTTTGTATGGAATTTGATTAGGATGAAGTTGCGAGATTGTACTTGAAACCATATAATTGCTGGCCCAAAGACACATGGGATCTCGTACCATGCCCACCCCATTCATACACCTATCTCAACAGGAAATCCCGGAGGATCGTGAAACAAAAATATCAGGAAACTACACACTGCTTTCAGATACCCATCCTTACAGGCACAATCCCGTCGGAGAGGGAAAACAAAATATCATAAAACACCCACTCTTATGATTGAATTACAAAACTAGCGTTCTTCTGCCTCCCAAATAGTGACTTTCAGAAATCCCTGAAGACCAAAGACCCCGGGGCGAAGGCAAATTTATAAGCCAAGGATCGCGCCGCAGTAACTGACACAGTAAAAAGCCGTCAACATGCCCTGATACCCCGAGAGCTCCCCTGGCTCTGGCTTATGCTGCGGCGTTGCTTCCTCTTAATTATAATGGTAGCCAAGATGGCAGCAGCTCCCAAGAACGCTATAACAAGGAGAATAGGAACGGCAGGTGGGATCTCCTGGGTGAATGAGATGTGGGATTCTCCAATCAGGCGATGGACATGGGAATCTATGCCAGCCCTTTCCATGGCTATCGCAAGAGGTTCCCGAGCTTCAACTGTGTTGTGGTTGTGGGTTAGTAGTGAAACGATAAAAACCGCAGCAGGAGAGGAAATATTATACTGGAACGTTTGCCTTTCAAATTCCGCATGCTGGAACCCGGTTCCGATTCCTCATAAATAGTATCCAGATCGGGAATTTCGAAAGAAGGCCTCTTGGGTCCTGGGCCGTCGGACTCGAATCCACCAGTAGGCGGGGATGGGGAAATTGGACGAGGAAAACCGGGAACCGGAACGAATCCAAACTCATTTAATTCGGTGCTTTCGGTCCCTTTTGGTACGGTGAGGTAACGGCGGCTGAAGGGCCTTGGCTTGAAGATAGCTTGAAAGAAAGCGACTATTTTATCCCACAATTCCCTGAGGTTGGGGACCTTACGTGGTGGTGGTAGGACCATTGAAATATAAGTTTTTTTGAGATAGAAGCGGGGGTAATGGGTTCGGGAGCTAATGGAAAAGAGAAGGTGGGGAGGAAGTGAGAGAGCGAGGGGGGAGGGAGAGGTTTATATATCCCTGAGGTGAGTTCTGTATTTTTGAAGGCTCCCTAATTATAATATCTAATATCGCCTCTATTTAGTTTAGGACGTTTGGCGGTTTCCTCGTTGGTAAGTTTAAAGTGTTTTGCTGGCCTGAGCGGATCAAATTTTAGCGAAGAAGTATTAGAAGAGACGGATTTGTCCTTAGGGACTGCCTTTCCATTCGAAAGGTGCCTAGAAATCTTGGCAGTTCCTGGGCTGACACCGCATACTCACCCTCCGAAACCGCTTGCACTAACTTATCCTTGAGGCTGTCTTGGCCCGGAAATGATCGAGTTGACGCGTTTTAC
>Ga0307510_10002522_pt1 | contig 20868 bp, 15 predicted proteins | sample 12_EM_MG_FD_207224 | JGI IMG/M metagenome (GOLD analysis project Ga0307510, IMG submission 207224) | Populus trichocarpa ectomycorrhiza microbial communities from riparian zone in the Pacific Northwest, United States - 12_EM | ecosystem: Host-associated > Plants > Roots > Unclassified | place... | reverse complement strand
GAGTGACGCGGGACCCGAGTGCTTCCGGGTTCTCCTTGGCCCAGATTTGCTTGGTCTGCTCGATGACTGCCGGGCGGTCCTGAATAATGAACTTGAGATTGGGGAAGCGCCTGGAGAGTTGGAGGGAGAAGCCACCTATGCGAGATCTTTTGTTAGGTCGTTGTCATGTCCCCTCATGTCCCCGGAGGAAGGGAGGTGGGAGGAACAAAGCAGACTTACCAACACCACCACCGACATCTACGACAGTTCCATTGCCCAGAGACTCCCAAGGGTAATCTATGAACTATCAGCGCACAATATTCCGTTGCAGGGGAGGAAGAACTTCTTGATGTGATGCTTACCGTGAATGTGTGCAGTTCCAGTGACTTTACCACCACCTAACATGGCCAAGCCAAAGATCTCGAGTTCAGGGCGGGGCTTAGTCTCGGTGGAAGTTGGGGCAAGAGGCTCGACCTTAGCCTCGCCGACACCGACAACATTCCGTGGGTAGCCTTGACGGCCAAAGTCATCTGTGTCAATAGGGATCTTCTCCTCAAGCCATTCCCATCGAGACTTCTTAGTGCCGACAGCATCTTGCCAAGCAGTGAGGTGAACATCGTATGAGGGGCCCTTGACGGGGTCAACGAGGGTCTTGGGGAAGTAGTCGGCGGCGCTGTACAAGTCGAGGCCACTAAATGGAAGCGTTAATATTGGAATCCAAGGCTAAGTATAGTGAGTGCTTACAAGAGCATGAGGTATGCTCGCAATGGCTCGTTCCCGACGAGAGCATTGGTGACCCTGTTATTTCCAAAGCAGTCTTCCTTCACCTCACGGAAGAGGTGGTTAGAGCAGAGGCAGCGCATAACACGAGCTATTATTCAATCCAATTAGTCTCCACTATTCATTGAATTTAATAGATATATGGGGGGACACTGACAAAGCTTCTTAGACTCAATTCCGGTTTTGGCACTGATATCCTGAACGGAAACACCCTCTTTGTCATGACCCTTCAAAATATCGGGAATGCGGTGCTCAGCAGCAATGTGAAGAGCGCGGGATTCAAAGTACTGCGATGAGACCTCCTGCAGACGGTGTTGCGGCTCGGCGACAATCTCCGTTAACATGCCAGCCGCGGACAGAATTTCACGACGGGCCTGGTAGAGCTCGTGTGTGGGGAGGGCGATACCGTCCTTGGTATCGGGGATGTCAATGGGGTTCTTGGCCCACTCGCTAATCATAATTCTCGCATTCTTTGAGATGATCTCGGAGAGAGCGAGGAGCTGCTCTGCGTCAGCAACGGATCTTGGGGCGGCCGTGGCCATTTTGTTAATAGCTATTTATCGTGAAAAGGGGAGGAAGAATGCGAATAGTATGGATGGATGGTAGGCAAAGGAATGAGAGTGTGAACTGTCGAATGTTGGGAGGAGGAGCCTGCTTAAGAAGTAAAACATCCAACCTAGTGGCTTTTCCTTTCCCTTGTGTTAACTATCTCTAGCCCCCACACTTGTCGAACACATTACCGTACCAGGCCGATATCGTGTGTCTTGGTCATCCGCTTTTCCTTGAACATGGAACATATTTGGGAATAGTCCGACAACCACAACCCTGACTATCATTCGGATCCGAGTCTGGGAAAACCGAGTACCTGGGCTAAATTTACGAGCACAGTACCGGCGCTCGTACAGTACGCCATATGCCGACATCTCTTCAAACAGTAAGTGCCATGTTCTTTCGGATGTTTGATTTCTCGTTCTAAGGTCCTGGCATCCACTGGCGACCCGGATTATGTTGCGACTTTCGTAAGTTACGCGAAACTAGTCGTGTTGAAGGAAAAGCCCTATTTTCTTAGACATATCGACGACAATCAAGACAGCTCTCGGCTTAGTTTGCTGATGAAACCAACAAAAATGTCGCCAAAAAGCTGTTGGAGGGTGTCTGGGTACCTTGGTCCTTTTTCTTTCTACCCGCCCGGCCCTGCGCAACTCGCGGTACGAAAGCCGCAATAACTACTTGATCAAAATGCGACCCCGGCGCCGTCGGTCCGAGAAATGGATTACCCCTCAATACCAGGGTCTCGCGAAAGACAGGCTGTCCCTTTTCAAAGGAAGGATAATTAACGCATAGCACGAGATCCAGTATCCTCACTCCTACAGTTCCCTCGCAGTACCAGGGAAATGCAACAGGGGAAACGGTTGAGCGTTTTTTTCGGTTCTGTTGGTTGTTAGTGTTGGACGGTCTGATTAGATTAGGTGGATGAGATCCAGGTAGTTGAGACATCGCCTTGCTGCTTCCGACCAACTGTGACCTTCTGGCTACCGAGACACACAGTAGCTTTGGGCTCATCCTGAACATCTTTATTTGAAAGCGTCGAAACGCCGACTGGACTCAGAGTCGGCAAAGGGTTAGAAGGAAAAAGATTTACGGTGATTCCCTCTCTGCTTCTGCCGCTCATTCGCATCTGATGTGGTCGGATGGTCGGAAGGGAAGGGGGGGTTGCTAAACCACAACCACTATTGGTGAATGTTATGTTCACATGACGGTGTAACTTCACCACTGCCAGGGCCAACGGCGGGGCGGCCGTGCTTTCGGGGAGAAAGGCACAACAGCAAGGAAGGAAAAATAGTCCATTCTGACGAAGGTGGCAACTGTGCGATGGACCTGTTGGATGAGGTTTCTGTTATTGCACATGATCGTAGTTCATAGGCACGGGTAATCGCCCCTGGCAAAAAGTATCCGGAGGCAGGGATTCGTAAAATAGGTAACTTACCTGGCAAAACATCAGCGCGTATCCGAGCGCCCATACAAAATCGACCCCCAGCTTCCGGGCATTCGAGTACTTCTTGCCTGGGACGAGTAGCAGCTTGCGGTACGGTACCAAACGGTTGAACCGAGAGCGAGGACGTCCAAAATTCCCTCTCTTGGATAGGGGGCGAAGATGCTGGGAAAATCCTTCTCTTCAGCCCCAAGTTAAAAAATGTGAAAGCGCCGGACCTTACCAGCAAAGGCAACTCCAAGGTCTTAACGCCAGAATACCGGTTTACTCTATAAAAAGTCCCGCGATTCGCTGGTGGATTGTTAGATTTGGGTTTTGGGGCCTAAGGCCCCTCTATTACGAGTGATTGTTATAAGAGCCGACCAGGTGAACGGAGGCTTGTGAGGACTAACTTATACAGTATCCTTTCTGCGCGCTACAAGAAGATCAGGTTTTGTAACCTGCTAACTCCGGCAGGATTCTAACCTTCGAATTTATTGACAAACCCCCTTGGGGAGGATTAGTGCTTTCATGACACGGTGCAACTTGAACCCTTTGAGCACGTTGGATTTCATTAACTAGCATTTGCACTTCGGTTAATTTGTCGGGCTAAACCTACCGTGGGCTGTTGCGGTGGCTTCTACTCATGATCGGGATACCCGTGGCATGTAACTTTCCTGCCTGCCTTCCGTCCGCTTTGCACTGGCGGGTTTCCCCTTACCGAATAGCATATATAACAAGTGTGCAGTACATTTTTCGTAAACGCTAACTTAGGTATATTAGTAAAAGTGCTAGCGAAGAAGTTTTTGTGAAGGACAGCAACTATTGCAACTTCAAATTTGAGCAAAGTTGAGAAAAAGGTTCATCCTACATACTTTAGACACACATCAGGCATGTTTTACCCCGATTTGGTGAAGATATCCGGAATTTTTATTCGGTTTATTGACAAGCCGTTGGCTCATGGGTCTAGTGTCGTCTTCCGGGACGGGCTTTGCTAGTCTTCTTTCTACTTGGCCAGCCAATGATTGCATTTGCATAAGACACCGGGGAGGGTTTTTTTCCCTTCAACTTCCCTCGGACTGTCAGGGGTTTATTAATGTTGGAGTTGTTGGATTGTCTGTAGGGCTTGGGGTTAAGGAGCATGCGGTTATAGGATGAGAGTATGTGATGTGCGGTGATTAAGCACACGTTGTGGATCACGGAGTGTCTAGGACGGCGATGGGTTTATCGCTTTCTTTCTCAATATTTCTGTTGAGTTCCCGCCATTTCCTCAAGTGTTCCGTTCATTGACCTTAGTTCAAAAGGGTTCTTTTAGCTCTCAGGGTTAACTATTCATAGAGGTATATATATCTCTTATTCTGTCCTTACCCAGCATCTATCGGGCGGCTTGTTCATCGCTCTCCTGCCTTCAGTTGTGCTTATCCCAAAGTAATTCCACTCGTGCCGCTTTAACCTTTAGTGCTCTCTTCAGGTTTCTTCAGCAATCACCTTTGGGGGGACATCTCAGATGCCCCCGCCGACACACCCTCAGTGATTATTCAATATAACTAGGATATAATATTAGTATTATAATATATTATAATAATTATTGTACCCCCAGGGCCTTGTTCTATAGCCTCATAAATCGAGCGCGAGTCGCCGGACCCGGAAGCACCACATTCCGGTTGGTCGGACAAGAAAAAATTCCCCTCTTCTCCTTTATCTAGGCCTTCGTTCGTTCCAGATCACCTCTAGCTCCAGCAATGCTTGTGGATGCAAGTGGATTCTTCGTGGGGCTGGGAAATGGCTCGTTTTCGATACTTTCCATTAAGCGATATGGTTAGTCCCCGGGGCTCTCTCCGGTTGCAGGCTCTAAGGCTGGGGAAGGAGAAATTCAGATAGGGGTTATGGTGCAATGAGGGCGGAGATGCGATCCGGGGAAATATAAGGTGATTCAACTAAACCCCGGGAAAGGAGGGTGAGTGTGAGGGTGCTCATTTCTTTTGGACAGTTCGCTGCGATACACAGGCTGGGATGGTTTCTCGAGTGATAAATTATGAACAGAGGCAAGGCCCACCGGGTGTTTTGGGGGGATCTGGCCGCGCGCCAAACACCCTATCAAAAAGTGCGGTCTGGTGGTCTGGTAATATATCTAATCAGGTATATTTCCATCTTCTGTTCTGACCCCTTCCCCTAGGTCATAACAAAGTATCCCTAGCAAGTAAGGCGGAATGGGGGAATGGGGATACAGAGAGAAAAAGGGGAGAGAGCTGGAATCAACAGATACCTCTGACTTGTAAAAAACACGAGGGGGAGCTTCCTGCGAGATCTCCACATTGCAGGGAGCTGGGTGTTATTGGGCTAAAGATCCCGACCACCTGCGAAAAGAGAAGATTATTCCTCTAAGGCCTTGAGGAGCCAACGATAGTAGTTTTGTGCTGGAAGAATCAATGTTTCGCTATGCCAAACTCCTATGAATTTAGGCCCTGCATTACTGACTTTTATTCGCCTTTTTAGCTATTGTTTGCGGCTTTCTTGGCCCGCAATCTTAGACATCTCGCTGGAGAAATCGACCTCATCCACTCTCAGTCATAGTATTATATTAGAAAGGTCCCCGAGATTAAATATAGCACACTGGCAGTTCTCCGTGTGTATATCGTGTGGGGTTGGAACTCATGACTACCAAAGCACACCTTTATCTCAATTCCTATTCATCAGTAACGCGTATGGATAATCGGTTTTAATCCCGCAGCCCAAGGGAGTCTCAATGTATGACTTCCCCCAAACTTTTAGATCGCATTTCCTAAATCTTGGGCGGCCATATCCCCGCGCCAACAGATTGTTGCTGAAAGAGGTTACTGACCTGTTCCTCTGTTCCTGTACAGGGCTGGCAGAGCATCGTTAGTCATCTTGAAAAAACATCCACTCCCATTAGCACAAAATTAGTACAAAATCTCTAGCTGGACCTTCTGGCATTAAATACATTCCAAAGTACTATTAATGGTGTATGATCCTCTATAGGGCCGGGAAACTTCTCTTCCCCCCCACCCCCTAATCCCGCCATTGGCTAACACTGTCCACCCCTATTATTTGTGCTGGAGGTTTGTAGGGGTGCCGAGCAGTGGGGATATTAATGTAACTGACACAGCTTTACTGGAAGTTGGAACGGCTTGACAACTGATAACTAATTTAGATATCGGAATTTGAATACTAGTGCTGTACACAATCGGGATCTGAATATCAACAGAAGCTTATCAGCTTAATAAACCATCAGTAATAGGGTTGAGCATCGGTCAGGTTCTTAAGCACTCACTTTAGAACGGAGCACAGAATTCAAGCTTCGGTAGGGCGTGCTCGTTGAAATCACACTTATTCTAAGTACATAATGAGACTATTATAACACTTGGGGGCGCTCCCGGGTAACCTTGGGTAGCCCGGGAGGGTCCGCCTTGATACCCGTAAACCGCAAAGCCAGTTTCCCGAGCCTTTTAGCCTAGTAGTTTACAGGGGTGCTGAGCATTATACACTAATGCACACCTCTTTTAGAACCAATATCCTTTCGATTACAAAACACAGTAATACCAATGCGGATATGATTAAGTGACCAATGTCCCCTTTCAGAGAAAGCAAAGGTCTAACAATCAGAAATCACGCACCACGAACCCGACTCCACAGAAATTCGCTCTCCTTGCCCAACGCTCCACCAAATCCTCGGCTGAAAATTTAGTTAACAACCTGGCTTAACCGAGTGCAATCTCATGTCTTGCCCACTCCCACCTTATTTGCCTACCCACCCTGCCCAACTTTCCTGAGATTAATAGCCCCCGCAGTACGCGTCACCTACGAGTACACCGCGAGGCTGATAATTCTCACTCCTAATATTTCCCGATCAGGAGCTTTTAAGACCTTGCTATATGCAAGCCTTGTGCTGAAGGTGCGGGGGGTTCTAGGCTTCAACATCATATCACGCATAGTACCCTATGGAGATGCCGCTAATGCTTTTACTGTACGGTACTGTTCTACTTAATCGTGGTGGAGTATACGTGCCGACGTATCTATAAGCAAGCAACTATGGTGGGGCTAATAGGAGTTAGGATCTTCCGGATCACCCGTCAGAGTGTGGGGAGTTAGTACTGTACTTATCACAGGAAATGCCGAAAATAAGAGTGTATGTTTAGTGTGGGTGCTCAAATGGGCTCAGATTTTCCTCCCATATTTCTTTTTATCGCCTCCGAGTTGAAGCTGTCATTTACTTATAGATTTCCCAGGCATGGAACCCCCCCAAGACGGGTTTCTTCGTAGGGCTTCACTGATACCAGGTTGTTGAACTGGGCTAGGTCTAGCTGGGAGGGGAAGTTGATTATCGAGGTGTTCAGTAACACTTCACTTCTATCGTAGGAATCTCTGGCATTGGGCTCCATGACTCGGGCTTTCTCTCGGATTGTTCGGCAGCTGGGGTTCCAGGTTTATTAGGACGCCCCGTAGAACAAAGTAGAGTCGCCTACCCATGTCCCTGCCTTGCACTTCACCCACTTCTATCCCCTGGCGTTTGAGAAATGCTCTCGGGCTACTCAATTTTGCCCTGAGTACTATTGAGAAGCGGAAGACGGCCAAACCAGCGGTGCCGGCTGAGAACGAACCTGCATGCTATAAGAGCTAGAGTTATTGGGATTCTGGCTAATTCCTCCAGCACTTCCGCCTTTGGGTAAAGAGTCGGTTGCTTCGGAGAACCCTAGCCTATGGCCCTCCCCCGAGACAGGTAAACCGAAAGACAGAACAGACCTTACTACCAGAGGAAACTCTAATCTCTAGTCTAAGGTAGTAGGCAGGGCAAGCACCTGCCTTTATCCACCTGCGCCTTATCACCATATCTTACAGCAAAAGATTGTGGTTCTCGATTTTGATTTCCATTGAAATTGCAAAGCCTTTCTATTCGAATCCGATATGCTACGATAGAGCTGCTCTAAGGTTGACTACATACCTATCACTCCAAATAAGAGCCAACGAGAGGGGACACTGCATCTCCAAAGCGCTAACTGCCACTGGAATACCCTAAGCGCAGAGCCATCATAACATGATTCCAGACCCTAGAAAACTCTTCTGAGGGAGACATCCCCGCGGGAGACTACGAGTGATCGGGGGTGAACCCGGGTAACCCGAGTTCATTCCAAATGAGAGGGTTAATAGCACCGTGAGTATTCCAGAATGGATATTTAGAATTTTATTAATCTGAAGTTCGGTTTTAGGTACGGGCCTACCTTTGAAGTGCTTAGGCAATCATGCACTAATGGTTTCTCACATCCTAGGCCTTGGTGTATGCGCCCTTGCTGTAATCCGGAATTTGCGTAGACTGCGCCTTGACACATCTGGGATCCTACAAGAAGGGAGCCGCCTTTAAGTGTAATTACTAAAACTGGGTAACTCTTTCCCCCAGTTTTAGGAGGGGAAACGCCCGTGACCTAATGCATGAGCTGCAGGGTTGTTGAATTAGAAACTCTTTGAGGCGCGAACCCACTCAGACGGGAGGTCTTGTGATGCCTCTCGCTGGTTTAGGTGGAGGTACTCGAGCTGGCTTCTTGGCTATGGCGGCTGCGGCTGTGGCCGTAGCTGTGGCCGTTACCGTGGTAATGGTGGATTATCAGAAACCCGGCACCTAAATCTTGTAAGCGGACGGAAAGACGGGGAGCCCGCTTTGGTTGTTCCGGGAATTTATTGGAGGGGGGATATTCGGCGTTGTCTTCTATTTTTGTTTTTTTCTACTCGCGCTTAAAATAAGTTATGGTACCAAAGGGCGCAACGCAGCAACGAACCAAAACCAAAACAACAATAACATTAGCTTGCAAACAGCGATCCTGAAGTTAACAAGGTCCCCAAAATCAAGAATCCTCACTTGCACAGTAGCAAGAAGAGGGAAGGGGAAGGAATAGGCGGTTTATTTATTTCTTTGTTTTCTGTGATAAAGATATTCATTGTAGAAATTCGTACTCTTTGCCCCATATGGTTGCCTGACCAGGTTGTATGTACCATAACTTATTTTAAGCCCGAGTAGTTATCATCATCAGGGAGGTATAGTATTGATTACTCTTCTCGGCAAATATCTTGTGCGCTAGCGGATGTCAACATGGAAATGCCGCAAAAAACTTACGATTCGCTATCTCTTTAGGACCCTGTAGATTGCGACACCAGCCCACAATAGGTTTAGTTTGGCAAGTTATCAGAATTGCGAGATCCAGTTAATGAGATTCAACATAACCAAAAGGACTCAAGCTTTACCCCTCCAAGAAAGCACTAATCCTTCTTGAGAGGCTTTGCCGCTGGGTCACGGGATTAGCGAGCTGAAGGAGATGGTGAACTGCAAGAGTTATTACGGTATGTTCCTACTGGAATCAGAAATTCTGTCATTTTGGCCAAACCTCATTTGAACCGACAACAAAGCAATAACATGCATTTCGTTATTGCATTACTCCCATTGATCACACCGGGCTTCAGCCTCTGATCTCAGCGAGGGTTGGGTTTCTATGATTCTTGGCTAGACGGCAGTGTTGAGGCTTCGAATGGTGTTTCATGCCTGCCTTTGTGGGATGAACTCTCGTATCCGAAGCTAAATCGATCTCCAAAAATGATGTGAGAAATTCGGACATGCGCTAGAAGGCGAAACTCTAGTATGCTAAAAGGAATTGCGATGCGGGTATACCTCTTCCTTGCAAATTAATGCAATTCTTCATATTATGAAGGTTGGGTGATCCGGCCTACTAGGCTGCATGGAGATGTTTTCAGCTGCTGTTTTTCTTGACGTTCAGCATACAATCGGAAGACCGATTGTATTTGCCACTTCCAACTACACGACTAACATAATGGATAGAGCAGTGACAAGATTCTCACGGGTCAAAAACTGGGCATTCCTGACAAACCCTTTTTTGCCCTCTTGAGGAGGCTTGCTGTAAGGCTTCTTTTTTTGCCACATCGCACGGCAGATCTTCCAGCCTCTGACTATCGAATGATCAGCCGTGATCCAACATCCCAATTACTGAGGTATGGATGAAAAACCCGGAAAACTTATGGCGGCAAGAGAGGGATCTATGTTGATCAACAGGTGGACTTTGTGAAGAAAGCACAGTGCTGTCGAAGTTAGATGCCTAGGCTAATTGCACTGGTATTTACTGTTCTCTAATACATAAACTTTTGAGATTCTGAAGAACTTCTGGGAGTGTCAACTAATCTTCATAAGGCCATTTGTTCTGTGACCAACTTTTGATTATTGGCTTAGGATATTTCATCATTGGTGAGATAACGCGTTCGGTATTCCCTCTGGGTTATTTTTGTTTGCCAGGGCTTATTATTCCCCATTTATACTGACTGCCAGCCCCCTCTCCCTACGATCTTGCTCCCCATTTTTCCAATCTTTTTCATCTACGTCCTAGTATTGTACAGGGCTTTCCTAAAACAGGACCGGTTATGTTCGGACTGCCGGTTGGGGGAATTTTGAATCAACCTTAAGCGCTATCAGATTGTGTAGAGGGAGATGGGACGAACCACCATATGCCAAGGCCGTGCCGGCTGTAGGCCAGACTTATCGACAGAATCAAGGAAATATCACGCTAGAGGGTGATGAACGCCTAGGCTAGTAGAAACCGGCTTCCTGTTAGGCAATAGTTAGTATAAAACAAACGGCAATCCTGGCGCCCCCGGAAATTTCATGAAACCTTCAAGCGGAGTCTCAATCCAGCGGAATGAAGGTTCGAGTTTGTTGGTTCAATCTCGCTACTATCGATGGGACTCATGACGACCATCACGTTTTCAAAAACGGAATAAGGTGGAAACAGAAAAGAGGGGGAAAACATGCAAGGAGAAATGTACAGAAAGAGCTACACACCGCCAGAGGATTACGGGGGGGCAGTCTAGTATACTTTCGGGATCTCTGCTATGGGAAATCCGAATGCCTTTGAGTGTTATTAGCTCTGGTCGTTCCAATAAAATGTATCACTCAGTGTTCTCCAGAATTTGATAGGGCTCCCACATGCAGAAGGCTACGTCTCTTGTTGTATGACACAGCTCTCCGACAGATATCTATCTCGAGGAATCTGGTGTTGGGAGAAGAGGGCAGAGAAGCACGATGATGCGCGGGAAGCTCAGAGCGGCAGTATTAACAGGTATAGGAGAAAGGTACAATTCAAGGTAACCCTGGTGATGATTGAAATACCTGGAATCTCGGGTTTCACTGGGGCAGGTATATTACGGTGTAATACCGGTAAGCGAACTTGAAGTAGTCTACAATATTCAAAGATACTCAAAGTCGATATGCCCGTTGGAACAAAAAGCAAAAAATAAAAGCAAAAAAAGTAAAAAGAAACTTCAAGAGAAAAAAAAGAAACACCAGTGAATGAATTAAGTCAAACAAAAGACACCACCCACCGCGCCCTGAAAGATAACACCAAAGACAAGGGTCTAGGCGTGAAAAGGGATTCGGGTGGGCCACTTGAGAACCGGCAGTGAGTCTCCGAATACTCCTAGCAAAAATTACCCACCGGGGTAGCAAGATAGCCCCCAAGGATCCCTTCTATAACGCCCGCCAGGTGACGTCTGAATCGAGATCAGCCCCAGGCTGGGGGAGCGAACATCGAAAAAGGATTCAATGCTCATCCGGTATAGGGATTTTTCTCTTTCTCTTTCTGGGAAAAGCTTGCAGTTCCGAACCAAACCTCAACTTGGTATGCTAAGCGAATTTCAGACGGGGGGTTTTGTATTTTTCTTGGGGGGGGGGGCACCCCACTTCATCATACCTTGTCACTCGCCGGGTGATAAAGCAGAGGGCTTTATTTCTCATCTCCCTCGGATTTTAACAGGAATTGGTCGCCTGGGCTCAGGATACACAAGGCTCACTTCATCTGCTGCGTTCAATTTACTCATAATCGATGCAAGGAAATCCGATCCGTCTGAGTAGAGACTGATGGGGGAGTAAGTGATAAAAGCCGAACCAGAAATGGGTATTTTAGCTAGCGAGGACCGGAGGTCAGGATACAGATTGGCCGTAACCCGTTAAAATACCAGGGTGAATGGATCGCTACTAATCAAGAATCCCGAGGCACACGAAATTGGGTTGATAGTAAACTGTCCCACGGTGGCCCTAAGCCTTGATTGGTAAGTGGTTTACGATTCACCCAGCATCGAATGTTATCACGGTTTGCCCAAGAACCCCCCCAGAGAAATATGGGGGTTGGTTTGGGATTGTAACCGCAATCAACTTTGCCGCCCATAGTTTAGATTGTGGCGTGCGCTAGTCGTCTGGTGGTTACTGCCCGGATCGACATGAGTGCTTGGCGATGCCTTTGCTTTGACATTAAAGGTTCCTGAGAGGGAGGTGAAAGAGAAAAAAAGGGAAAAAAACCTCTTCTAACAAGGTAACGTTTTAATTGTGACTATTGAAACCCCAGCGGTTATTACCGGACACCCCCCCCCCCTCCATCAGAGTCGGGATATGGCTGCTTGTAGGTCCTTCAATGCTCTCTGGCTAGAGGGTGAGAATGAGGGAAATATTGAACATGGTAGCCGTAGTCTTTTTGCAAACAGGTGGCTCTCAGGAATTCTCACCCTCCAGATCCCCATGGGAGACACGTTTATTTTTTACTCTGGCCCCAAGCATTTGATTGGGTCGAATTGACTATATTGTACCTGTGCCTCTAAGCGCACCAGACTGCCGGGAGACGAAATACTGTTACAGTGCAGGTGGGTTCTGCTGAGCCTAGGCACCGCCGTTAGGCGCAGCAGGCTCGCCCTAGAATCCCTGGGAAGTGCTCATAATTTAGAACCGCGTCCCAGGTATCTGCCTAACTTCAATGGTAGTAGTCTGCCCCAAGTCACGGTTTTCTCAAATAAGAATGGGCGAGATTTTCAAAAGCCCCCCAGAATATCGCTAGTTTCTTCCGCCCCTGCTATGATGCGGTATGAGGAGGCATCCCTGCAGAAAGTATGTTTGAAATCATATGGCTGCCCTAATGAATCTATGGGATTCGGTTCCGGGGTAGTGCCCCTGGGTTACTATTCATCAAAATAGGACAGGTTTATGAAGTTCGGATTATTATCATTTGATAATCTGTGAACCCCGGCTCCCTGAACTAACGCGAAAATTCTGTAGAGCTTATGCAATGGAGTCGTTTGGGGAAGACCGGATTCATCCTGGAGATTTTTGTGACTTGGGATTTTTTTTCCCTTCATCATTGTGGTAATCCGTCATGTCTAAGAAAGCTGGGTTGCAGGGTGCTCGTGGGGGAACCTGGCTACTATACAGACAGTTCAAAAAACAAAGGTTTCAGCCCGGTAAAGACCTTCCGCGCATAAAACCTGATCTCCATCAATCCGAACAAAGGAAAGGAAGGGACGATCCCAGTAGCGAAGTGATAATAATCGGAACGAAGAAACGATAAATACCTACGGAATTCAAATAAAAACAAAAAGTAAAGTAAAACCCAAAGAGATAAACGCCGTCCAACGCCCATGCAGCCGGATACCAATGTATCAGGTGCTCAAGAGATCAGCCCAGATGAATCGCAATGCTTACGCCTTCTTCCCGTCCAATATGATTGACGATGCTATTGACGGTTTCCGGGACTTCACTATTGATCATGACAGTAATAACACGGGAGCCCGTATTATCGTTCGTATCCTGACCGGCATTTGACAGACGGGGGGTTCTGTTCCTTCGAAAGTCTATACCCCTGTTGCTTCCCATAGTCCCCTGGTCTAGGGATATCGACCTCGCAACCATTCTTTCAGGATGCTTGGCAGCGAACTGTATGAGGTCCCCTTGACTGAGTGAAGTTGTGAGATGCAAATCATTGAAGAACAAGGACATATCCTCGCTGTGGCCGGGGGGCGTGGCAACCGGGAAGCTAGCCTCTGACCCGGCATTACCATTCGTGACCAGACCCGACCAGTCCGCTGGCGAAAGTGCTGGGCAGTCGGAGGATGGGGGTGTATAACTCGAGATGCCCGGCGTACCCTTTTGACTCAACAACGGACTTTCAAACGCAACCGGTTGCTGCGACCGCTGATCCTGCTTTGCGTTGCTGGGATTGGCGTTCCTGCCGCTACCACCGTTATTGGCATTCCCGGGTTGACAAGTGGGCTCGAAGAGGACGTTTAGTGAGCCTCCGGTCCCCCCAGATAGAGAGTTTCCGTATGCATGCGATCGCGAGTGCTCATCCTCTCGTTCCACCCCCATATTTGCTGGCTCCTGGCGAAACTGGGGAGCAGGTATCTTGCTAACTTCCAGCGTATCCACTTGAGATTGCAGCTTTTGAGAAGACTTTTGGTTTGCCTTTTTGGACCCTCCGGTTTGAGACTGCTTGTTCTTGGGTTCCATCTTCCTGATTAGCAGCGAGTACCTGTATTTTTCCCAAAACCGGAAATTAGACCGTTAGCCCTTAATCCTACACGTCCAGTATGTATGTACGCTTATATATGTATATGTATGAACGAATGTGCGGGTATCCAATCCAATGCAAGTCAACATAAATTTTCTCATGCGCACGTCTCCTCTCTGTGGGAGCCTATTTGCACAAAGGGACGGAAGGAGAACCAAAGAAACCAGAGATCCTCTCGAGGCCGATCGGGGGTTTCGGAGATAGTACCTGTTTTTGGCCGACAGACTGGTCCGTCGAGGAAAGTAAGCTTTAACGATTGCCTTCCAGTTTCTCCCATGTTTCTCAATAGCGTCTAATAGCCGAACATCCTAGTCACCGAGAGCATATGTCAGAGATCTTTGGATATAAATTTCCCCACAGCTTTGGTGGGGTCCGCATTTGGGCCGAATAGACATACCTCATCTGGAGTCCATGGACTATGATCGATACTTGGGTCCAATGCATCGTACCAACGCTTGGAACACTCTACCGATCCAAATGAATTAGAACACAGAAAAAAATTGAAACCCTTGATGGTGAGATCGGGGAGGGCGTAAATATGAGGAATAGTTAGGAAAACTGGGGAGTAAGGATGAATGGGTAGACTCACGGTCGCCATTTCTAGTTTTGACAACCTTTCACATTGGCAGGACACATGTCAGTTCAGATCATAGCAAGCGCCACCCAGCCAAAGTTGGCTTGAATGTGATAGAGAGGTTTCTGTCAATTACCTGTGCTACTAGCGCCCAACTACTCATCGTCAGTTTTATGATACTTTGGTTTCTTTATGAAATTACGACAACATGCCAAGACACAGAGAATGAACACATACCGGCTTCCATGTTCTTGAACAGCAGCCCATAACCTTTCGTCCTCCGCAACTTCCCAGGGTCCTTTATTTACCGTGGCAGCTACTTTATAGTGCCACCTCTTTCTGCAATCTTTGTTTGTACGTCCGGGAATACAGGAAGCAATGAGATGCCAGTCGCAAGCTCCTTCCCCACCTATCGATGACTGTCAGTAGCTATTCTCAAAACCCCGCAAAACCCCCAAGTAAAGGTAGTGGGATTCACACCTTTCAATACTGCGTCACGAAGGATAGCATCTTCACCTTCGGTCCACTTTCTTCTTTCTCTAGGCATTCTCGTATAAAGGTACGTGAGAGTGAGAGTGAGAGCTGAGGTAAGGTACGAGCAGCGCAGTGCCGAGTAAGATGAGGCAACTAGTCAGGGAAAAGGAAGTTCAAGATCTTCGAACAAGCAAGCGAACTGAGAGTCGGAACCGGAATCTGGGGGATGATATAGGATTATTTGGGTGGCTTTACGAAGGCAGCGACAACTTCTCAACCACTGGAGGCTGATTCGGGCGGGGTTGACAGAGGTTGTTATCTGGAGGAATGGGAAAAGGGAAAACGAAAGGGAAAAAAGAGGATGTAAGTTCGGGACAAGGACTTTAAAAAAAAGAATTTCCCACGAGTTGCTAGGCTGTGAGTGAATGGGTGAGTGAGTAAGTGGGGTCTAATTATGGATGTAGGTGAGTTAGTGGGGTGAGTGAGCTACAACGCTTTTCCGGGGAGTGGGAGAAATGATCCAGCTGCCTGCCTTCCAACGCAATAAGGGCAGTGCAGCGGTCGTCACTTAACTGGGGAATAAAAGTCAGAAACCCTCACCGCGCGTGGGGGGCGGTGGTAGTGGTGGGTGAGAGGGGGAGTAAGAGCAGTGGATACCGGCCGCCGGGCTTCACGATTATGTCGGCACGTGTATTGCGTGCTGTGATACGAACGTCTCAAGTCGTTGCGCTCAAGGTTTTTTCATGCTCAATCAGGAGAAACGAAAAAAGAGACTCAGTAATGGATATCAATGCGGAATTCTGCCTTAGGATGCCCATTATTCTATTATGATACCAGGGAGATATTGCCCGGATATGTTTGCCACTCATAATTCGGCTAAGCCCAAAAGGTTAGACGATGAGATGCGACAATTTGTGCGTTTGGGTTAAGCAGGTATCTTTTGATTTAATTTCTGCTTCCGCTGCTGGGCTGTATAGTACTCTTCCCTGCTAGTTAAGCTAGCCGAGCCCCTGGTTGGGGTGAGAAGTAGCTCGTCTGTTAGATCGGCGAGGGTTTCCGTGAATTCAGGTACTCGGTTTCTCATCTGGTGCGTAACGTTTCCCAACAATACTAGACTAGACTAATTATAATACAACTGACACCTTACGCCAATTGCGTTAGTGTATGTGAACAAAGTAATTCAGGTAAACTACATGTGGTCCCAGATCCACAGAACTGGCTATGATACACCATCAAAGCCTTCCCCACCAATACGATCCCCCGGGTTACCACACTTGGGGTAATTTCCATGCATAGGGTAGCCCCTGATAGATAGAAACCAGTTAGCCCGCTTAGAAACCCTTGAGCTTAAAAGAAATCACAATCATGTTTACGGTTAGGAGGCCCGTCAAACTTTGGAGGAAGGAACGAACTTGGAAGCCGCCACTCGCTCCAAGTACGAGTAAGAGGTAATGTCCCCGGAGACAGATACTAAACAAAATTTAGTAGTAAAAAATCTGCTCATACCCGAGAGCCAATCGAAAATGTGCCCCCCCCATCTTCTGGTGCTTTCTTGCTTGGGACAAGTACCCTGAGCCTCAATTTTAATCTAGATCCAACACAATGCGGCGCAAGAGGGAAGCTCAGGATCAAACTAAGGGTTCCACGATACACTGCAGTAAACACGCCCAACACATATCGGCAATACAAGTACTTGTCCTAGTACAGCACATCCATCTTACTCAAGAAATTAGTTCTATTGAGCAAAAAAGAAAAGAAAAAAAAGCAACTAAGTCTACACACCTGTCGGTAACTTGTCGAAAAGGGTAATGCTCGAAAGAAGTGGACAAACAAGGAAAAAAAGAAAAGAAAAACAGAAAAAGAACGCTATAATTTCGTATGATACCTCTGGAACTCGCATACGGAGTGCGTTTAATCCCGTCAAATATATCAAGTCTTGACTCTACATCTACATCTAATATAGGGCTCAGACATGCCGAGTAAGCTCTTTCCCCTCAGTTCACCCCGCGGATACGACAGGACGGGGGAGGGGGTTGTTTCACTATCCATATAACCCGACAAGATAGATAGCAGACCTGCAAAAACAACAAGAGAAAAGTGACTGATGCCTCGAGCGGTGAATACGAAACCTTAAAATAAAAAACAAACATACGGGAAATGTGAAGAATAGCGAGTACTTGTATCTTACTGGAACTGTACCTACCCATCTATCATACTGAGCTGCCCTAGGCAGGTGCCCCCTAGAGGAAACGCGCCCAATCTGCCTCCCCTCGAAGAGACCTTGACTGAATTGTCGGGAAAATGTGATGCGTGTCTTTGCCTTACAATGACCAACTACGGCGGTGTTCTCATCCTACTCGAGTACCCTTTCCGGGTCAAGCCTACCGGTAGCCCACGCGCAAGGCCATGAATGGTAGGTGACACGCAGCTGAGCCTCAAGCAATGAGAAGGAAGGGGATACCCGGTGGTCCGGTTATCGGCAGCGAATGCTTCAAGAATAAAGTAAAAGACATTTCGATTGGCGGGCCCAGAGGGTACAGGGTCCTGTGGTTAAAGATGGTGAGGGCACTGACGGCTATTTAACCCATCAAGAGAACATCTCATGTTGAGTATATACGAAAGGCGGAAATCTGTAGATCAGTGTTTAGAAGAGGCCAGGAAAGTCTGCTCGATCAATAGAGGAATAAACGGATGAGTGAAAAGGATGGTAATACAGAGGTCTTCCATGCTAGGGGGGTGTGAGAGTTTGGGTTGAGCGCTATTAGAACTAACTAGATAAATATAATAAACCATTATGAAGAAATGGGAAAATGTAAAAGAGACTCATAATACCCGCAGCGGTCGCTACGGCGCATCATATCACTCACCGCAAAGAACATCAAAGGGCGTTCGTTCCCTACGATGCGTGATTCAAAAACGGAGATATTACAAATCACCAACCACCTATCATACCACAACATCCTTTTTCGCAGGACGCACCTTAACGGCGTACCGTTCACTGCCCGCCCCATGCCCTTACTAAAACTTCATCCGGCCGGAGGCCATTTTGTCTCATCCCGTCAAGCTCATTTTCAAACAAGGCATCGATTGCCCCCCCACGATTAACTTCGCAAGGACCAAGCCGAAAGGGCAAGAAATATAGCCCGCCTATTCCAAGCGAAGAATGAAGAAAAAGGAAAAATATATGTTTAATATTATTATATACCGTACGTGTATCTATATATTTACATAAAATTAAATATCAGAAATCTTCAGTTAATTTTTGTCTCCGATGGATGGTGAGCAAGTAGGGCATGCGAAAGGCTGAATATTCCTCTACCGTGAAACCTATGTTAAACACGCGGCGGTGATCACGGCAGTAGAGATATCACCCTGGAGGAAGTTGCGCTAGACCTTCCCTAGCCCTCCTCCCACCTGCCCTACCTGTCTGCCATCCGCACTGATTATCTCTGGTATATTCGGGAATATCAGCAATATCCAACCTGTTCAAGGGACGCCTCCTGCATAGCGCTTACACCGTGTATCTCAGATCTTATAGTTCCGTGCTTTCTACAACCCCCCACTATGCAAAGGTATCTCTCATGCAACACCTCTTCATATTCAGCGATCTCATACGCTAGGCACACGGTACACCCCTCCGGTCTTTTTCTCTCTTCCCAGTGTCCCCGATATTCGGGATTTCCAGTTCTGGAGGAAGCTACAGGCTTACCCGCAGGGTCCTGTAGGCGCTGTAAGCTTCGTGTAGTTTTCTTTTTCTCGTGATAAACCGACTGCTCTGTCAGAGAGCAAAGACTAGGGGTATTCTCCCTAAACACTCCACCGCCATCGGTAAAGAAAGTTGTTAGGTTTCGAGCTAGCCTAAGTCAGTTGGAAGAGTTAAAGCTCTTTCGGCAACTATTATTTCCAAGTGCACGATTTGTTGTTATTTAACCCCCCCCCTAGTCAAAAGTCAAAAAAAAAAGAATTAAATACAAGGGAGAATGCTATCAGTACATTGGATTACTGTGCAAGACTCACTGGGCGAATCCTTCGCAGTCCGTATCCAAAACAAGAAATTCGAACAGTTTCTATACTAAAAAGCGAACATCGGGGATATCGCAATTGAGGCCCCGCAATACTCTAGAACATGGTACTGCACCGTGGCGCACAGCACTGTGCCTAGTTTGCCCAAGGATGAATAAGAGAGAAGGATAGATAAACCTTATGATGGCATGGTAACCCCAGTTGTAGAACGTTGTAGTATTAGAAGCATCATGGGAGGGCAGATACGGGGGAGCACAGAAGAGTGGATGTGTGTGGGTGTGCGAGCGAACGGGCCCCCGAGCGCACTAGGACATGAAAGGATGCATGGAGTTATGCTTGTAGTAGTTTTCCCTTATTTAACTGGATGTTAGCCAGCAACTCTCAATACAAGTAGAGGAACACACGTCTCCACATCTCCAACCCTCACCACAACAGAACGATTCATTCACCCCCATCACCTGGGACGGCAATTTGGGTTATGCAAATATGACGCCGAAGCGTACAGATCCTCAGGCTCCGCCGCATAACGCTATGCAACACTATAATCGCGATAATTATTAGTAAACTGGGCGAAAGATGTTGCGGGATCTGTTCCATTACAGGGGAGGGGGCTCGGCGGGTGGGACCGTAAAGTATGGCTAAGGCTTTCTGCTAGCATGAGAGCTTCCCTTCTCGGGAGGAATGAGCAAAAAGTAATACGGGATGACCACAAAAACGCCCTTGAGAGTGGTACAGGTACCACTAATGAAAGAATTTTCCAGATAAAAGTGTGGGCACCCAACCGGAGATTTCAGCACTGCTTGTCCGCAATACTACTAAACGCTTTAAGTTAAACATAGCACACGATCGCACGAATAAAACAGGAGTGCAAACGTCCGCCTCAAATTAGAGAGACAAATTCTTCCAATTTCAAAGATAGAAACAAAAAGAAAGCTGGTTGAGCGACCCCTTTTGTAACTGGCACGATTGGCAACACTAACGGAGCTTAGTACTTCGCCATGTGCAAGTTCCCCAGCCAGGGTGACTGCCGGAGCGCAGCGCCACTATCCTATGGGCAGAAGGGGTTCAAGTTCCTAGGGGGAAACTCAACAGTGCCAAGTGCTAGTTGGTACTCTCCGTAGGCACAAAACTAACCCCATCCACATAAAAAAAGTATTGTCAGTCTAACCAACTGTAGGGCAATGTTGTGATAAAATCTGATGTGACAAATCTGAGCGACATGGGGCCGGCTAAGCCATAACCGCGCTCAAACACCGGGAGACGCCAAGATTTCGGAGCCCTTTGGGAACGGCCGAGCGCAGTACACCGCAGCCCCCCCGTATTGCTCTGTGATATCATGTCAACTCCACTACAAAGTACGAATTCTGTATAAATACAATATAGCAAAGATACCCCTTGAATGGGCCTTATTTCAGACACCCAGGCAGCTGGGATAATGTTCATCAACCTTAATCTCAGCATAGAAGGGCTGAAGGGCAAATCCACATTATGTCATGTCCCTTATGCCATGTTACTCGGGTTTCGAACAGTGTTCCTTGCCTCAAAATAGCAGATATTTTCCAACCCATCATGAGATGTAACTCGAGTTCAATTATGTCGTAGTATATGAACCAGTATATAAATTTCAAATCACCTCAGAACAATAGAGTAGTAGCAATACAATTCCC
>Ga0307510_10002520_pt1 | contig 20868 bp, 31 predicted proteins | sample 12_EM_MG_FD_207224 | JGI IMG/M metagenome (GOLD analysis project Ga0307510, IMG submission 207224) | Populus trichocarpa ectomycorrhiza microbial communities from riparian zone in the Pacific Northwest, United States - 12_EM | ecosystem: Host-associated > Plants > Roots > Unclassified | place... | reverse complement strand
AGAAATGTTGGCACAATGGCGTTATTGGAAACTTCCGAAAACATCAAGGTCATCCACAGCAGGACGTAAATGGATGACTCCAGATCATCCCTGAAGTCATGCTGGACGCTCTTCTGGCTGATCAGTCCGGCAGACATAAATTGCCAAGTTCCCTGAAAATCATATTGAAATTAGCTTTGGTCATGGTCACGTGTGCCTGTGGTGATAACACACCGTTTGTGCTTCCCGTCGTGGGGTTTCTGGGTGTGAGCCGCATGACACCAGCTTTGACAAATCCCAGTCGATAAGCCACCCCTTACAATGTTTGTCAATAATGATATTTCCAGGACTGAAGTCGCGGTGCAAAAAGCCTGCTGCATAGGCATCTTCCAAGGCTAAACAACATCACACATTATTAGCACGGCCCAGCTGTAGCTTTAGAACCCTCACCAACAAGACCATTTCACACAGCGCTTACCATCTCATAAGAGGATTGATACTCTATAAGGGTAACCCTGACGATATCCAGGACGAGATGACAGTGTTGATGATGAAGGAAGTGAGTAGCGTTGTTTGAGTGGTGGGCCCATTCTGCATGGGTAAATTTATGGGTTTCTGTAGAATGGTACCCGGTGCATATATCTCCCCATGCAAGGCATTTTGGAATGTGCTGGACCCCAGCATTATTCAATGCCTTGTACACATCCCCCTCTGGTGTGATACCCAGCAGAACAATCCTCCAAGAGTCCTTCAGAAAGACTACTTGATCGTGTGCAATGTCATAAGCCTTGAAGCCACACGTTGCACGCCCTGGAGGTGCATATAGTGTCAGTTCAGGAGGACATGTAATGAAGTAGAGTAAGTCGTCATTTGAAACAGAAACAGGAATTGAGAGTTTGTGGAGTGTAACGTTTTGATCAAGTTTCAATGCGCGTCTGGCCTTATATTGCTCAGCAGTAGTCAGCGTCGACACTGTTCCATCCTTTCCACAAATCTCGTCTGTTGTCCCTGAGTACCGACAGAAAAAGTCAACGAGATAAGGGGATTTGCTAAATTCGAAAGCCTCCGTCACAATCGTGCCTGACCTGTCCCAACAAAGAATCCTAGCATTGCACCCTAAGATAAAGACTGAATATGCATGGGTCCTGAATTGTGTGGCAAGTTGTACTGCAGCATACGCGGTAATCTGACCCAGGGTATCGTCGGCGTTCTTTGAAGAACAGACGATGGTATCGTGGTTATTGTCCACATCGCAAAAGGGATCATCTTTTGCCTGGCGCTTGAACTCGATGAAAATCTCAGCTGATGACGAATCTGTCGGAACAGAAGCCTCACCAGCGTAGATAGATACATTGGGTTTAACATCGAAGGGGAATTTCGATAATGGATTACTGTCAGGGGATTCAGATGAATTGACGACAGAGAAGCCTGGCATAAACTTTGTTGTTGTCTTGATCTTAAAATTGATTATAATCGTGAGGGCGGGTGAGGGCGACCTTTCAAGTGACTCACAAAGGGCTCATATGATGACCTCTCTGTTGTGGCATTCACAGTTGCGTCATAACAGCCAACTTCAAAGGGGTCCCAAGAAATGCTAATATTGTCCAAGGGAAAGAATGTCTGTAAAAATTCTTCCGGAGGGATTGGTCCAACAATATATTGTTTGATTTCCTGTGTGAGTGCGGTGTATGATTCAACACAGTATTTCTGGGTTGTCGTAAATGGAAGCAACGAGGAAATGACAGCCTTAACTGGCGTCGATTGTGGAAGTGGGAGCAATGATGCGTTGCAGTGAGGGGGTGTTGTGGCCATGGCTATGACTTGGTCGACCAGCCTTTTCCTTTCACCGGCCTAGTGTTGAACTTGACCAGCCGCGAGCTGACTTTGAAAGCTGTGGCTTTTCCTGGATACAGCTGACCATGACTTTTTTTTTTTTGGAATCGATTTTAGTGCGCCTCGGGGTACAGAACCCACACGTAGCACTTTGAGAACATGTACATACTGCCTGGTGTAACTGACCGTGACTTTTCACCCTGTAGCCGCAGCTCAACTTCAGTTGTGGCTTATGGTCAACTCATGGTCGACTCAAGCCGTTTTTTAATAATAATAAACAAAAAATCTATTGTGTGGGCAGCAGAGGCCCATATAGCAATTCTAGAATACATCTGACATGGAGAATTATAATCATGGGTCCTAACAACACTAAGACCCTACTACAGCTCACATCATTCCCTCTACCAGGTCCTACAACCCCGCCTCACCTGACCCTCATCATGAAAACGTTCCAATGATCTTCCTCCATCTTGCACCATGCAAGATCACACTCTCCTTGGCTCGCCACGTCATCCTCATCGCGTACAATGCCAAATGTGGGATGGTCAACTGGCGCCACTACCGCATCACCGTCGCGAGACACAGTGCAGCGCGCCCTCCAGCTCAGCGGCACAGGTGGTGCTGGTGGAGGCGGCACGGTAATCGATTTGGGGAACAAGAGGGACGTTGCAGATTGCGGATGTGTGTGATCCAGCACAGGTGAATGCAAGCGTCGATGGCAGTGGCGGTGGCGGTGGTGGGTACAAGGCCTCCGCGTCTGAGGTGTCGTCTGCTGTGGAGGATTTTATGTTGGGCAGAACAGTCGAAAGGAAGGGCACTGGGTCTCAATGAGATTGATAAGAGCATGAGCGAAATGAGCATCGCAAATCGCTTGTTGTGCCCTTGTCAAAAGCGAAAAAAGAGACGACGGTGGGCGATACGAATCATTGAGAGGTAATAGTAAGTCAGTTGAAAGTTGGGGATTCGAGCTAATGATATGTGTCACGCACCTGAGAATGCATCTCCTTCCACTTGGCCGTGTCGCAGCCCATTGTGTCCACTGGCGCAGGAAACCGCAAGCACATCTCCTTGATGGCACCGTACGTTTCCAGCCAGTGTGCAGGTGCAGGGTGAGGCTCCTTGAGAGCTGCTTGATCACTTTGGGTTTCTTTGGTGACGCCATGGATTGGGACGACAGTATTTGTGCTGGTGGTTGTCTTGCCGCCTTACCCTTACCTTCCCGATCGTGCTTTGCAGTTGTTCTGGTGTTTTGGGGGGAGAAGAGATACCTGATGTGACACCAGCAAGAGCAGCCAGCATGCCACTGAGCATGCCGCTGAGGCGCGATCTGCTGAACATCGAGCCAGATACACGGGGGGCAGAGGTAGTCATGGAGAGCCTGGAAAGTTGCAACATCATGCATGGATACGACAACATTGTTGAAGTTTTTCGGGATGTCAGAACCTTTGGAGGCGACCAGGCGCAGGCGCAGTTGCCGGAACTACAGTATGAGTGACAGAGAACTGCTTTGCTTTGAATCTATGAACAATATGAGAAAGCTGCCCGCTCAAAAAGTTGGGGGCGACAACATACCATCCATGCCTTGGGTTATGGTGACCATGTCAAATGCCTCCATCCGCGTCAAGCTCTCTTGTAATTTCTTCATGAAAATGGTGAAGGGGTCTGCGAACCAGCGAGTGCCTTTGACTTGCGAGCAGCAAAAGTATCAAGCAGAAGCTCCTGGCATCGAGCGATGGAGACTAAAGCAAACCAATTAAATATGTGCACAGAAAGAAGCCTTAAATCTCATGTACTGTTCTTGGATTTGTCGGTAGCAAATTGTAGTAGCCCATCTATGACACCGCTCCACAGAAGCTCAAAGCTCAGCACAGATGTATGCATTGAAGTAACCACCGTCGCAAGTTCCTTCAATGCGTTGCTGATATCCTTCTTGCTGGCAGACAGGCTGGAAATGCACTCCACCAGTAAGCATTGTAGCTGGCCTCAATGTGCTGGATGGCGTCGTCCGCCACTTCTGAACAGAGACATGACTGGAAAGAATTTTGAATTTCCCTTGCTTTTGTTCTCGGGGACTGTAATGACCAGCGCGACATCTGAGATCAGCACATGGCTCACCGCCTTCAGAAAAGCTGACTCATATCTCATCACCATCCCTGAGGATGGTACCCATTCCCCATTCAACGACATACCAGCTTTCATCGCTCAAATTGCTTGAGATTACATATCTCCAGGGATGGCAGCCACTCGTTTTAAGTATGCACTCAGGATCACCCTGACTAGGGGATATCGTGCACCTGTTGCTGGAAAACAGGCCATCCTGTCTGCAACAGAAGTGGTTCGGGGCGAGTAGATTTGCGACGACACGGGTTTCTCGGGCTTAAATGGTTGAGGGTGATGGGCAAGTATGGTTCGGGAGGCATGACAACATTAACGCCTTCACCTAGTGGATCGAATATCTCAAGAGGATCTGGCTCAGCAACGTCCAGGGAAACAAGGGAGTTGGCCTCAGTATTGGCTTCGGTGAGGGGATGGAACTAGTCATTATCGGGAGATTCTTCTTCAGAATTGCTCCTGTTGTCAGAGAAAGAGTCGCCTTGAGACTTGTCATCTGAGAGGGGCGCACTACACAGGCGATTGTGGGTCAGCTCGGTGTCAGATTCAACATCAGACTGAGCAAGCGCACTGATGCTGGAGGAATGTTCACGCGTGCAAGAACGGTGCAGGCAAAAGTGTGACATGCTCCAAGAGCGCGTGGCAGACGTGTGATTGTCTTGGCCGCCATGGGAAGCATTTGATGACGACCAAGCCCAGTAGCTACTGTCTCCTTTGGGCTTTGAATGCAAGCGACCACGGCCACCGTCGGTGCGGATACAAGCGAGGGACAGTGAGGAGAGGCCGCCCATCGTCAAGCTAAATGACATGTGCTCAAATGTGCTGGATGCGCAATGTTGGCTTGGCTCGGCCCTTGACGTTGTGCTCTCAGACCATTCGAATCTGCCTGTTGCTTTGTCACTACGTTAGAAGAGGTCCATCTGGAAAAGTCAGGAAGCAGTGAAAAAAAAAATTCGAATCAGTAACAGAGAAAGAAAGACCAGCAATGACGCACCTAAAAGAATTGCCTGGCAAAAAGGCGTGCTCATCTTGCTGCGGGTGGGCGGGCAGGCAGTTTGTACGTCGGCTTGCAGGGTAATGGGAGGTCAGTTTGAGTGTGTCATTTGTTCTGTGTGAGGGGGCAGAGGTCGGTCGGGACATGGAAAACAAGAGGGGCACTCAACCGCTGCCTCTGGATGGGCGGTCTTAGTCGACCTGAGTCGCGACTCAAGTCAAGTCGATGGACTGTCGACGACCATTGGAGCTGCGACTTTTCCCAGGATCGGTCCGGTTAGCCGAGTCACAAAAACGACTAGTTCGGCTTGCTGGGCCAGCTTCTAGCCAAGTTGCGGCAACACTACGTGCAGGCAACAACGTGCTCATGTAGAATTCTAATATATCACAACTCAGCTCATTTTCAGCAAGTTTTCAGTAGTTATTCATAGGACTTTCAACTTGCCCAAGTTTGTGTGATTTTCAGTTGAACATTGTTGTAAAATTTCACCAACTTTTCATTGAGAAATAAGACACTAGTTTTTCACACATAAAATGCTTTAAACTCATTGTGTTTGGACTTGATGGTTGAGTTTGTGCAATTTTTAGTTGAATATCATTGTAAGATTTCATTAACTTTTTGCTGGGAAATAAGATTCAAGTATTTCACACATAGAATGCATGAAATTCAGCTGTTGCACATGAAAATGTATGAAATTCTGACACTTTGGACTTTACAGTGACATGGGATCACGTCCTGGCAAGATTCTCCATGCCTGCCTTGGAAAAGTTATATGCCATCTCATTGAAGGCCAAGGTGGTTAGATTGTTCCTGATCTTCATTGTGAATGGATGCAGGACATCCAGGTCATAGTCCAAGATAGAAGACTGGCCTGAATCACAAAAACACTGGTGAGTCACCAAGTATGCAATAAGGAATGCACAAACTTACCAAATTCCACTGCCTCTGCAATGAACCTTTCAGTCAAAATATCCCAAAGCAAGGCGATGGCCTCATGCGGATCCACTCCATCTTCCATGCCAATGTCCTCTTCATTCCAGGAGTCACCAGTTCTGGGATCAATTGAGTCAGCATCCTTCTCAGGAGCGTCTTCAGGATCCTTGTCATTGTCATTGTTTTCATCAGGATTTCAATGTGTCTGAGCGTGAAGATCCAGAAGGACATTATCAGTGAAGCGACAGGATGGTACAGTACATGCATCCCCTGGCAGCTGAGGTAGATCCAAGTCGTCTGGTGGATTGAGAAATGGCAGGGGGAGATCAGAGTCAAACAAGGGTGTGTACAATTGGGGGCGGCCACTAGAGGAAGGGCTAGCATCAGCCTGACAATGGGTGATGCAACGCCGCTTGAGAGGTGGAAAGGATTCATGCTGTGTCATGGTCAGACCAGTGTGTCAGATCAAGTTGGGGATCTCGGGATTTGGGGATCTCAGGCAAGATTACAAAGATGGATTTTGGAGAGGGGTCGTTCCCAGAAGGGAAATTGATCATGTGAGGCATCACATGACAAGGAGGATGATGAGTGAAGATTACACAAGTCAAACGTGACTTGGAATCGAGTGAGACACTAGCACGTGATCTCAAGACATAGAGAGTCAAAGGCAATTAGCAGCAAGGCTGACTAATGCAACAGGGGTTCGTTTGAGGGAAGCTGCACACATTCAAAGTGAGAAAAAGACTAGTCAATAGTCTGATTGCATGAATAGAACAAGCTTAAGAAAGCTGTTCTATGCTATGACATATGGTTTATATACAAGTACAGGCAGAAGCTACTTGAAGACTGGAGAAGGCCATGGAAGGCCATGGAACAAGATGGAAACTTATGGAAACATATGGAAGTCTCTGGAAAATGCGAGAACAGTCCATAGATAAGTATGTAAGCAGTGGGCAAAGCAGCCCAGAGTCACGGATGGAAATGGAAAGGGAAATGAAATAGGAAGGAAAAGATTAGGTAAGTGGGCAGTCTGTGACATTACCCCCTTGTTAACATCCTTTAGACATCAACGCAGTCATCAACAGTGGCACAGTACCCTTGTTCGAAGTTGGGATGAGTAGGATAGACCTTACAGTCTCCGTACTTGAGACACATGCAGTGAGGGTCCTTACATTCCGTCCCAGTATGACTGTGACAAGAGCAATGGCGACACAGGCCAATGCAAAAGCAGTCATCAATGGTGTGGCCTTGCTTGCCGCACCACATGCACTCTGTGGGGTGACAGGCACGTTCTTCTGTGACACGGTTGCAGACTGAGGCACAGATCCTCTTGACCCATGCAGCAGAGAAGGAAGGGGTGGTGTGGAGGGAGGAATTGATGTGACGCTATAGGCGTCCAAGTGCATTTGCCCTAGTGAGACAGGCCAAGCTGTGGTAGAGAGCTTGTCGCTCTACCTCTAGTGACTTGCAGAGTTGGCCCATTCTCTTGGCCAAACAGTCACATGCCTTCTTGTGTGATTGGAAATGCTGGATTTCTCCAGCCAATGTGGGGTCATCCTCATAGAGGACTGCCCAATCTACATGTTAAGGCCTATTGAACCTTAAGGCGCGACGTGCACAAAGGTGAAATATGCAGCAGTGACGAAGTTATAAGGGTCGTAATTCCCTTAATAACCTAAGTGCTTTGGAAGGTGATAAAAGTGAGAAGGTCGCTAAGACCAATGTCTGGGTGAAGATAAAGAGGAAGGGGAAGTATCTTCAAGGACTTGAAGATAACTTCAAAGAAAGATAAGAGAGAAATAGTGGTTCAAGCAACAAGGACTGAGAACGCAATAGATTGCAAACTAAGTCAGGCTTAAGGCCCAACTCTAGGATATAAGTCCAGCTTATATACAAAAGGGCAGCTACCTGACTAAGCGTACAAAAGTAGAGAACAATAGAGTCACAAACAATAACCATCACAGAACAATGGGGTCACAAACAATGGCGGTCACAGACTACCATAAGAAGAGAACAATGGAGAACATACAAAAGGAGGGAACAATGAAGTTCCTGGTGAAGCGGCTCTGTTGTACAAGTAAGCAGTCATGTGAGTCGAGGTCATGTGATCGTATAAGTACATAACGGACGAGAAAAGAAAGAAAAATGTGGGCCAAGTGCCCAGGAGCATAACACTACACCCATGGTCAGCGCTAAGTCTGGATGGAAGAATAGTTCATTGCGCGGTGAGAGGGGAGGCCCAAGAGCTTTGAGGGGCCACGTGAAGAGGATGCAAGTGAATGGTGCAGTTGCGCCCATTCGTGGCCAGGAGTTTGGGAAAGGGGTTGCAGAGGTTGTAGCAGATGAAGGGGGCGATGACGTCTTCATCTCCAAGTGGAATGATGAAGAGGTGGCAAGTTCCGTTAGCGTCGAAGTTATCCTGCCAGCCAGGTCCCGGATGGGTGCTTGGCTGAGGGTCAGTAGGGGACAGCACCTGATTCTCCTTGTCTGCTTCTAAAGCGGCAATTTTCTTGTCTTGGTCAGAGACCTGGTGATAAAGAACCATGGCGAGTTCTTCATAGTCAGTAGTGCTGGAGGTGGAGTCAGGTGTGACTTGGTGGATAGGGGTGATGTCAGCAAGGGGAAGGCGAGGTGACAAGCGACAGAGTTGAGGGTCACGCTCGATGTGGTTGTCCCACTCTTCTTCGTTCTCGTACTGCACTCTGTCCGCTATGATGACCAGCATAGACGGATTGATGGGGGAGGACGGAGTGACCAACGGGGGACTATTCAGGTACAAGGGGTCGATGTAGTGCTCCAGTTCCATGCCTGGATACTGGAGAGTGGGTGAAGAGGGGGCGCCAAGGTTTGGTGTCAGAGGGCAAGGAGGGGAAGTCTCAATGTAGGGGGTGCTTCCTACATGATTGTTGATAGGTGATGGAGAGCAAGAGGGAACGAAAATGGCTGAAGTGGCGTCAGACATGTTGTTGATTGTAGAGCAGACTTGGACAAGGTGACAGAGGGGCTGAGTGACTTCTTCAGTGTGGCGGAGACTGAAAAGGTACTGTTGGAAGCATTCGTTGAATTGGTAGAAGATGGAGTAGGGGGAAGCCAGTTTGGAAGACGATTGAATAGGAGGGAGGATGGGAATGATTGGGGGTTGCTGGAGGTGTCTTTATACTGTTGGTCGTCCAGCTGTAGCAGGGTTGGAAAGGTAGAAGTCTGCTAACAAATCTGGGGCGTTGAGGTCTTTGTGATCAATCCATTGGTCATTGGAATGAGGGTACCCTTTCCAGTGCATGAGGTATTGGAGTTTATGTTTCTTGCCAAAACGCTGTGCTTCTAGAATGTTCTCAATCTTGTACTCCTCTTCACTATTGATGATCGGAGGTGGGCGTGTATAGGGCGTGCTGTACTGTTCTGTCTCCTTATATGGAAGGAGTAGATCTGTGTGAAACACATTGTGGATCTTCATCGATGTTGGGAGGTCTAGGTGCATTGCAACTGGGCTGATTTTTTGTGAAACTGTAAAGGGGCTGTATTGCTTTGGGGAAAGTTTGCAATTGCCAGCGATAGAAAGATTGCGACCTTCTAGCCAGACTTGGTTGCCTTCCTTAATCTCCATCAGTTTCTTGTTGTCCTTATGGCTTTGTATGTTCTGTAGAAGTTTCTGGGCCGATTGCCTAGATTCATCCAGAAGGCGAAGGCGTGTTTCTGTAGCAGGCACAGGTCCTTCTAGATGTTTCAGAATCACCTGTGGCTTGATTCTGATTAGAAGCTCATGAGGGGACTTGCGCGCTATGTCATATTTCCAAGAGTTGTGCACAAACTCTGCTATTGGAAGAAGTTGACTCCAAGCAGAAGGCTTTCTGGAGGTCCAAGGTCGCAAATACGGTTCGATCCATACGTTCCATCTGTCCATCAGTGCAAGGGTGAAAGGCAGTGGATAAGTTCTGTTGAATGCCTAGTGCCTTACACATTTCTTTTGCAAATGCAGATGTGAATTGGGGATCACAGTCTGAGATGATTTGTTTGGGGAGTCTGAACCAGGGCATGAGGTGTTTCAGATACTCAAGTGCTACCCCTGTTCCATCAATCATCTTGGTACATGGAATGAATTTAGCTGCTTTGGAACATCCTTGATCCACAATTGTGAGGATGGAATCGAAACCTTGTGACTTAGGGAGGTCCATAATCAGGTCCATTGACACGTATTGGAAAGGCCCTTCTTTGACAGGTGTATTAAAACGTTGCAGGGGTGCTTTTGATCAATGTACATTAGTTTTGGATTCTTGGCAACATGCACACCCCTTTACGTATTGTTCCACAAATTCTTGGAGTCTAGGGCCTTTGTATTGCTCCCAGACAAGTTCCCAAGTATTTGAAATGCCTGGATGTCCAGTGGCTGGGGAATCATGAAGGGTTTGTAGAATATCACATCACAGGTCAGGATCGTCGTCAAGAAAATTTTTGTGTACCTCAATGGGATTTGTTGAAGCGAAGAGGTGGTCAGGGAGTAGAATACAAGGTTCGTTGGAATCCACCCCCTTGTTAAGGTCCTTTCTTCGCGACAACAAATCAGCCACAGTGTTTGTTGATCCAGGGATATGCTCCAAGGTGTAGTTGAAGTCCTGTAGGAATTCGATCCATCTAGCTTGACGACCAGTGATCTTCCTGGGGTTGTGGAAATATTGGAGGTTCTTGTGATCAGTGCAAACACAAATTGCGTGCATGGCCCCTAAGAACAGGGGGCAACCACATTTGAAGCCAAAGATCATGGCAGCGAGTTCCTTATCATGAGCATCATAGTTCTTCTCTGCAGGTAAGAGACTCCTAGAGTGGAAAGCAATAGGATGGACTCCATCTTCAAATTCCTGTGCAATGACCACTCCAAGAGCATAACCAGACACATCAGTCTCCATGACAAACTATTTAGACCAGTCAGGAGTATGAAGGACTGGATAGTTACTGCAGACTTCTTTAGGGCAAAGGAAGGCGGCATTGTGCTCAGGAGACCAGATGAACTGTTCATTCTTCTGAGTGAGGTCATTGAGGGGATGCGCGATGTCAGAGAAGTTCTTGATGAATGCCCAATAGAAGTTGCAGAAACCAAGGAAACTTTGTACATCCTTGATGGTCTGAGAAGTGGGCCATTCAGAGATACCCTGCACTTTGACAGGGTCCATCTTGACTGAGCCATTGCTGATGAGTACACTAAGATACTCAATCTCTTGTTGGTGAAATTTGCATTTTTCAGGCTTGCGAAACAGATCGAATTTCTCAAGCTTATCCAAGATGTGGTTGACACAGAGTTCATGGAGGATGTCATCGTCTTCAGTGGCGATGATCATGTCATCCATATAGATGCGGAGCCATCCTTGTGCAACCTCTTCCTGGAAAATGTCGTCCATCATTGTTTGAAATGTGGTGGGGGAGTTGGTTAGGCCAAAGAACATAACGGTCAGTTCAAAGAGGCCTTTGCTGGTTTTGAAGGTGGCTTTGTACTTGTTGCCTTCTTTAATGTGAATGTTGTTGTATCCCCAGTGAATATCGAACTTGGAGAATAGGCGTTTTTCGGCAAGGTCGTAGATTAATTCAGAGATCAATGGAAGCGGGTATTTATTGGGGATTGTCCACTTGTTCAAGTTCCTGTAGTCCTGTACTGGGTGGAACTTGCCATCCTTCTTTCAAATTAAGAAGAAACCACTGGCATAAGGAGATTTTGAGTGACAAATTCACTGAAGACGCAGGTTTTGAGAGAGGAATTTGCATTGTTCCTCCTTCTCCTTGGGAGACAGCAGATAAATGCGACAGTTAATAGAGGTGGGGGCATCATCTTTTAGTTCTATGGCATGATCCCAGGGTCATCAATCTGGGAAGCATTCTAAAGCTTCCTCAGAGAAGACTTTACCATGACAATGGTACCGTTCTGGGACTATCTCTTGCCAAGTACACTTCTTTTTGTCAGTAGCTGCTTCAGCAAGCTGTTGTGCGACCGTAGTTTTGGCAACCCAAGTTTGTAGCCAGATTTCATTGCCTTCCTCCCACCCAGGGATACAGCATACCCATGCTGGGGTTGAGTCTTGTCTCCTGGTTCCTTTAAGTGGAGGTTGCCAGGAGTTAGCATTTATCGAAGAGATTGTAGTGAAGCCTTCGATGTGACCTCCACTCCAGTTGACATTCAGGTTAGTTGCCTCAAAGAATGGGTAGCCTAAGATAAAGTCGTCATGTCCAATATTAGCGACAAAGAAGGCATGAGAGGCTTTTTGGCCGTTGTTATTGACCAAGAGATCAACGGCTTCTAAAATTTCTCCAGATTTATTAGGCGTGCTGTCAACGTTTTGTACCTTCCAAGGTTTGGCAAGCTTTCTGGTCGTTAGTTTGAGACGTTCTACTGCTTGTGGATGAATAAAGCACTCCGTGGCACCACAATCGAGTAGTGCCTTTTGATCAACTTGTTTCGTTTTGGTTCATAGCTGAAAGGGGACTTGAATTGCATGATTTCGAGCTATATACATAGAACCAGAACTATTCAGAACTGCCCAAGTAAGAGCTGTAGTACTCAGGCGCCAAGAAAATCCATATCTTCTCCTAAAGAGTGCATTTCATCCATAAACGCTCCATGATCTTCCTTGGTTAGGTGGGCTACTCACGCAGTGAGGGACGTAGTTGGGGCGAAGGAAGAGTTATTGCTTGAGGCGGTCAATTGACTGTCTTCTATTTGGACAGTGCGAGCGCATGTAGGTTTGCTAGGGCAGTCACATGCGAGGTGACCTTGTTTCCCACAGTGGAAGCATCGACTGGTGCAGTGATACTCCTCTTTTTCCTTTTCTGTTGTGGCCTTATGGATGACAGAAGTGTCCATGGCATCATTGTTTTGAGGAGGAAGACATGGGCAAGGGGGCTGTGCGCGGTTTCCCTGACTGCGCCAATTCTGGTTGTTGGGGTTTGAGTTCCCTCCAGGATGATGCCAGACCCATCCAGAGTTTGGCCTTTGTTGGGGGTTTTGTCCAGCACTTTGAGTAGGATAGCAAGTTCTATACTCAGAGTGTAGCACTTTCTTTTTCAGGTAAATTACCTGTTGGTGCTGGGCTGCTGCCCTCCACTGTCCATAAGTGTTGGGATTTTCCATCGCAAGACAGGCGTCTGCCAAGGGTCAAGGAAGTCCTTGGGCAAAGGTCTGCAAGTTGGAAGGGTCATCAGGATTGAGCTCTGCATGGTTGCCCAACATTTCAAATGCTGCCAAGTATTCATCTAGGTTGTCTCCAGTCATCTTCAATTTCCTGAGTTGGTCTTGGGTGCGTTCCCTTTCTGCATAGTCGGTAAAAGATACCTTGAACTTTTCTTCCATCATTTTCCAGGGATTGGAGAATCAATCAATGAGGCTTGGATCGGCTTTGATCTCTTCAAGCCATTTAAAGGCCATGTCAACCCATCTGTTTACTTTTTCTCCATCAAGGAGAGACATGAAGTAAATGCATTTGGAGATGGGGTCTTTGGCGATGTCGGCCTTGCGATTCATGAGCATGAACCTATTGAATTGGTTCAAGAATTGCCTTGTCTTGGATTGGTCACCTTCGAACTTGTCTGGGTGGATTCCCTCTAGACGACATCCCTTATCATTTGTCCTTTCGGGTTCGTCTAGAAGGTCTTCAAGACCAAATGGATCATCTCCAGTACCTTTGGGATGACGCAGAGGAGGCCTAGATGGCTGTCAAGCCGTTTGAGAAGACTGCATCCTCCAAGACCCAAATCCTGCAAAGGATTTTCGTTCCGGGCAGTCCTCCGGGTCTGGGGAGGTAGATCGACTTGCGTCACTGGCTGGTGCTTCTCTATCATCTGGGTTAGTCTTGTGGAAGACATCTCCATTGTGTGGGGTAACCATCAAAGTGTCAAGTGGGGCTAGTCAAACAGGAGATGTTGCCCTAGAGGGGGCTCGAGTGATAGAGAGGCCAGTAAGTCGGAGTTGAGCATAATTGATTCCTTTCAATGGGGAATCTTTCAGTTGGAGGCTAGGTCATGCCAAGCGGAAGCATTCATATGTATTTCCTGCTCAGAGTCGGATTTCAAACCAGACTCTGAAGACGTTGGAGAGGGCAAGGAGAGCTCCTTTATAGCAGGCGTAATAAGCCATAAATGGCGCTTTCTTGGCGACATCCTTTCTGTCAATGCGGACATCAATGGATTGTCCTCCAACCAGGTGGCAGATTCTTTCTGTAAATTCAGATGGAACTGTGTCTTTGGTTTCAGGTTTTGTTTTGGATGGAAGATCAAGTACAGCAAGTGATTCTTCTGTAGGGTGATCGATTGCATGAACACGCCAGTCTGTGGGGATGCCTAGACCTTTGGGGGTCTTCTGCTTTTCTTTTGATCCAGAGGGAGTCAAAGTCATTGTTGATTCATTGAAGAGAAGCTCGTTCTAATGTCATGGTCAGACCACCATGTCAGATCAAGTTGGGGATCTCAGGATTTGGGGATCTCGGGCAAGATTACAAAGATGGATTTTGGAGAGGGGTCGTTCCCAGAAGGGAAATCGATCACATGAGGCGTCATGTGACAAGGAGGATGACAAGTGAAGATTACACAAGTCAAATGTGACTTGGAATCAAGCAAGACACTAGCATGTGATCTCAAGACGTAGAGAGTCAAAGGCAATTAGCAGCAAGGCTGACTAATGCAACGGGGGTTTGTTTGAGGGAAGCCACACACATTCAAAGTGAGAAAAAGACTAGTCAATAGTCTGATTGCATGAATAGAATGAGCTTAAGAAAGCTGTTCTATGCTACGACATATGGTTTATATACAAGTACAGGCAGAAGCTACTCAAAGACTGGAGAAGGCCATGGAAGGCCATGGAACAAGATGGAAACTTATGGAAACATATGGAAGTCTCTGGAAAACGTGAGAACAGTCCATAGATAAGTATGTAAGCAGTGGGCAAAGCGGCCCAGAGTCATGGATGGAAACAGAAAGGGAAACGAAATAGGAAGGAAAAGATTAGGTAAGTGGGCAGTCTGTGACATGCTGCACTATAGAGGCTTGAGCTTGAGCTTTGACTTCGGCTTGAGCTTGGGCTTGGGCAGCTCTTTTTTTGTGATGCCATACTGTCAATCAGTGCTTTAGATTATTGCAACAAGGGCATATAATTAAATCCAACTCTGACATCGATGACAATATAAGGCAAATTGGTGAGAGGACAATCCACAAGAGAGCTGTGAAGGACTTGAAGTTGACAAAGATGATCATTGGGGGAGGTGGGTGAGAGTGGGCAGCACAGTGCCAGTACTACTGCCATCTCAATTCAGATGGCTCATGGTCCATGATCCAAAGAAAATGTATAGAAAGTGGTATCCATGACGGCATGAAGGGTGTAAGGGAGTAGTTCCTTCTGGTAACTGATCATTATCATGTGAGGTGAAGGGTCGATTTTGGCTGAGCGCAAAAGGCAGCAGCACCATGGTCACATGACTGTTAGTGCATTTTCAAGAAAGTTGTTAAGGTCCAAGAACCTTAAGGTGCGACATGTGCAAAATACAAGTGGCGGCAAAGCATAGTTACAAGGGGCTGCTAACCCTTAGCAAAGCATGGGGGGTAAAAGGATGAAGTGGAACTTAATCCAGGGTCTGGGAGATGAGCAAGAGGAAAGGAGAGTCTCAAAGGGGACTTTGAGACAACTCAAGAAATGAAGAAAAAGACTTAGAAGTCTCACAATGGAAGCAACAAGATTTGGGTATTTAAACCAAGTCAGGCTTAAGGCCCAACTCTAGAAATAAGACTGGCTTATATACATAAGGGCAGCTACCATGACTAAGGAATAATACTACTAGTACCTGTACTAGTAATGACAGAAAACAAGTACAGTAGTTAGTAGGAATGATGAATAACTAGGAGAGAGATCCTAGTTATGAGCTGGTGAACTAAAGATAGCGGAAACAAGTACAACGATCCTAGAAATGAGCTGGTGCTCCTAGGATGACAAGAAAGTGGTCGAGTAAGCAAGAAGAGAGTCAGGTGATGTATCAAGTAAGCAGTCACGTGATGGGAAAGGATTGGTAAGCATAGAAAAGAAAAATAAGCCCATGGAACGTAACAAAAGTTCAACTTACTTCAACTTGTTCCTTCCATCTTCAAGCCCATGATTGACCATCCATCATCCTGTTCACCAATTGACCTGCTGCAGTGGCAACTTAACTCCTTGTCAACAAGATGGTTCACAGGTTCACAGATTGATAAGTGGGATTTTCATTGGGGCTGCAGGTGAGACAGCACTTGATGACCTATAAGATAGGTATTGGTGCATCATCAGTCTTCACCCATCTCCCGTTTAACTCATTTAGACTTGTTCCACACTGTTCTAATGGCCTGCAACACCCAATCTGGAGCCAAGAAGAAGGCTGTGGCAGGGCCACCAACGACAGTGGGATTGACCTGGGCATCATCTGCCCAGAATGCCACCTCTGGGGAGCGCATCGCTCCTGGTGAGGGGAATCACTCTCCTGTGGCTACTGTCCCAGCCTCAGTCCACCCTGTTGTCCCCGCTGTGGGCAGTCCTGTCCTGGGTGTTCAGGATCTGGGTCTTAATGTGGGGTCACATAGCGCTCCAGACAAAGCCCAACAGCTGCCGCAAGGCACACACAATGCTGACGATGAGGACTCAAGGTTGCTGACTTTACCTAGCCCATCCCATGGGCGTCAGCAGTCGCTGCCAGCCTCACGGAGTGCTAGCCCAGAATTGCAAGGGCGTGGGCGTCGCAGGTGCAGAAAAGGTGGGGATGCTGATGCCGATTCCCCTGGAAGGAAGCGCAAAAAGGTTGGCCATAAAGCAGATGGTGCAGGTCTCAACATGCAGCGGTTGAAACGGGAACGCCGCCCGACAACAAAGGCGGCTGAAGAGAAGTGAGTGATTGCCGAGAAATTTGTCCCCATGAGTTAATACTCTGGACAGTGCCACCCATGCACCAACTAGAAGGCAATCACGCCGGTAATACCTATGCTCTTGGGGAAGATGAAGTGCTGTAAGGTCACCCCCATCCCCTCTGCTGTTTGTGACATCAATAATGTTGCTAGCACTGCTATGTGAAACTACCTCCTATTCTCCCTCTCACCTACTGACTGTGCATCATTGTCTCTAATTCATACCCTAACTTTCTGCTTTCATCCTTATCCCTATCTGGTTGTTCAACATCCCTTGGGAAGTCTGCACTGTGTGGGACTTGTACAATTTTTTCCTTGGCCATTTCACTAGTTCTACCACCTATTAGTTCGCCTTGCCTTGCCTTTGACTCCCACCGTCCACAGTGATCATGCAATTTCCTCCCATGTACCAACGATGCTGATGCCGCCCATTTTCTCTCTGTATTATTTTGAGCACCTTATTATGGACCTCTATATATACTGATCTGTGCATAAGACCTGCCTCCTGCTCTTGTGGAGTGTACCATCAGTGGCTTTGTCATATATCCAGATCTTGTGTGCCCCCTGCTCGTCTTACCCTGTGTGATTGTTCCTCCCCATCATGAGATGGTCACTCATCTATTTATTTTCTCATCTTTTCTTCACTGTCTCTCACCTTTTCTAGCATTCCATAATGGTGTCATAGACTGCGCATTTGCACTTAGCCCACCATGGAACTGCCATTTATGTTTGCCTTCGTCTCACCACCCTGCCTTGTGTTCTCTTGCTAGTCCCCTCCATCCTCCCACTATGCCCCTGACTTGTCATTGCAGAGCCTTATTTAGTCTTCCCACTTGGTTATTATGCTGCCACTATATGCCCACTTTGTTATTGTGCTGCCGCTATATATTGGTGTTTAATGTCGCATTGTCCTTGTTGAATATTACTTAGCTTATCTTATTAATAATTCATTGCAACTTGTGTAAAATAAAGAAAACAAAAATATTTATTTCAAATCCCAAAGCCAACAGTACAGTACTGCCCATGACATGCAACGAAAACTACTCTTCCAACTGCTTCAGCCTATTATCAATGTCACGCATCCATGTTTCCAACTGCTCCTGCTTCTTCTCCGCTGCGGCAATCCTAGTGGAAAGGCTTCCATCATCGCTTGCTAGCGATGCATCACTGCAAGAACGCGATGACTGCCAATGCGCAGCCCTGAGAAATTGTGAGATACTTGGGACCTCAACCACAAAATCTGCCGAATGATGAATGGGAGTTGTTACAGGGGGCTTAGAAGCAGACTTACTTGTACTTGGCAGACAGTTGGAGGCACAACGACAAGCCTTAAGAGCTGCAGGAGGGGCTGGGGGACTGTTGTAGGGTTCTCTGCCACATGGCCAGAGGCATGACGTGGCTCAGGAGCTGCGGGAGGGGCCAGGGAAACGTTCTGGGGCAGGGTATGCTGGGGGACCGTCATAGGGCTCTTGGCAGGGGTGTTGGTGGCAGACGATGCGCCACTATCCAAGGTCATCACCCCAAGGCTGGCAGTCGGTAAAGAGGGTGATAGAACTGGCACAGAAGGCTCTGGTTCGCCAGCATCAGGGATTGGTTCTGGATCGCCTTCATCAGGCGCTTCTGGTTCGCCTGGATCCGATGCAGAAGGTTCTGGATTGCCTGATGTGGGTGAACCATGGGCACGTTGTTTTCTCTTTTCGAGTATTGCGCTGCGCTTTTCCGCATTCTCTGCCTTCTGCTTTTTGCAGAATATCAAAAAGTCCAGCTGAGTCCATGGGCGACAGTCCGCTTTTTTCATATTTGGGTTCTTGGGAAACAGGCTACACCCCTGCTTCGCTTGCTTGCATTTTCGGCAAGCGCCATCTGGGTCCACACTACAAGCCTGGTCCCTTCTGAAGCATCAATCGCACTGCCATCGCCTGTTAATTCTGAGTCAATTGAGAGGGCAGTGACATACCTGAAAATCATAAAGTCATGGATCATTGTTGGGAGGATCAGTATTGCTTGTGCCTGTGCTTTGTTCAGCAGGCTCAGAGCGCTTCGTCGACTTGGCAGGGTGCCTTGCAGTACTATCCGATGCTGTGGTTGAGCCCTTCTGCTTTTTTGTGCCAGCAGCGGCAGCGCCCTTGGCAATGTTTGACCTCTCAGGGCGCTGATGATCCTTTCAAACGTCAGAAATTGATCAGAACTAAACAGTAGGCATGGAAACTTACTTCAAGCTCCTCCTCCACCTCCATTGGCACGTCTTTGTCGCTGACAGCACTATCTCTCTTCCCCTTGCCTTTTCGTGATGGCCTTGGTTGATCTGGCAGCAGTTGTGGGCCTTTAATCTTGAGCCTTGTCGGCAGCTTTATGGGAGGAACTTCAGCTTCTGTGGTTTGGGCGGGGTGCTCTCTGCAAGCTGCTTCAGCTGTTCATTGAAAAATTGTAAGTGAGGCAGTAAGAGACCTTTACCAATTACTGCTTACCTAGGTGCTCCCACCAGCGATCTGCACTTCCACTTGGAAGCAGATCCGATATGTCGTTAGGGAACTTGGCTCCGGCCTTGTAAAATTTGTGGTTTTCCAGGTCTGGATGAGACTGGTTGATCATGCCGAGATCTTCATCACGACGTAGCACTATAGTTAGTGCAATTAAAGTTGGGTGCAGGTCAGGACAAGACGGCGGGTTTGCGCTCAAATGGGGCCAAAGTGCACGCAAAGTGTTTTTCTATTTCAAATCTAAAGCAGTTGATCGCTGTGTAAATGAACACTTACCAACTCCTTCTTGAAGCCCTCCTTCCACACCTGTTCATCAGCGAAGTCACAAACGGAGGTGTAGGCCTCTATGGCGGCCTCAACTCTGGATGCAATTTCGAGGAAAGGAGACATTTTTGAGGTGTGAATAGTTCAGGAGCGTGGGGAGACTTGTTGCAGTCAAAGACTCGCTTGCCGATTCCTGTTTTCAATTGAGGTGTGACTCAGCAAAAAATTTCAAGCGCCACACTCCAAATACGGCATCACAAAGGATCCCCCTAAACCACACTGCACACGCCGCCATGGCCAATCCACTCTCCTCAAACTGTCCTTTTCCTGAAGACCAGCAGCGAGCACCTGCTCCTATGGACTTACCTACAAAGGATTCTGGTTCACAGATGGGTTCTCTGACCTCTTCTAAAAGAAAAAAAGTCACTGGTAAAGTTGCACCGCTATCCCATGAGTCAGAGCAGGGTGATGTTGATATGCGTAGTCCGCTGTCCTTGGAATTAGAGGATGAAACCGGTAAGTCTGCATTGTACTCTATGCGACCTGAAAATAATCTCTAAACAAGTGCCACATTTTCCTAGAGCCAAAGGTACTGCACCACTATCCGTCTGCACCGCACAAGTCCAAATTTGGCATGCGGGACCTCCTCAGAGATCCCACCCCATCACCAACCAACTCTGACTCTGGCATGCAGGAGCTCCCGTCCCTGTCTCCACCACCTCCCCCACCGGCCAAATCCGACTTTGGCATGCGTGTTATGATCCACCCCAATTTTTCTCATCCTTGTCAGATCCCCTCCTCGTCACCCTATCCATGCCTAAGCGACCACTACCATTGAACCCATCATCTCCACCAGACCTACCACCGCTACCGCCTAGTGAACCATCCAAACCATCGTCACCCCTTGATCAGCCCCCAGTCGAACCCCTCGTCCCCGTCCCCTGGAACATCTATCATCAGGAATACTCCTCAATGGAGATGTACCAAGAGCCACCCCCAGTAGAGAACCCACTGGAAGACCCAGACAGTCCCATGAAGGACCCGCCGCCCTTAGAGCCAGAACCACTCATTCCATATGAACCAGATGTCCCTGGAGGCAACACACATGCCTTGTCCCCAGAAGAGTCCCCTGTAGTGTTGCAGCAGCTCAAGCCGATGATTTTGAGAAATCAGTGATATAAAATCAAATAAAATGGATAGAAATATGAAAATAAAGATAAGAATAGAATAGGTCAGGAGCCAGAGGGTCACTCAAGACGACTTAGCGATTTGACCAGCCATTCAGGCGTAATTTAACTGGCTCAGTTTGTAGCTGAATTTGTAGCTGAAAGTGTAGCCAGTTAAATTACGCTTGAACGGCTGGTCAAATCGCTAAGTCGT